>Ga0181532_10000405_pt1 | contig 44937 bp, 37 predicted proteins | sample PEATcosm2014_Bin_33_FD_119768 | JGI IMG/M metagenome (GOLD analysis project Ga0181532, IMG submission 119768) | Peatland microbial communities from MTU Mesocosm Facility, Houghton, MI, USA - PEATcosm2014_Bin11_30_metaG | ecosystem: Environmental > Terrestrial > Soil > Wetlands > Peat | place... | reverse complement strand
GTGAGCGAGCTTATAGACGAGTCCCACGCCATTCGCGCCGCCATAGTAGGTTGTGCCATAAAGATTGCCCGCCGCATCCATGGTGACGCCGGCGATAGGCTGGTCTCCATCCGGCCTGCCGTTAAAAAGGTGCAGAACGGTCAAAGTTTGCGCTAGCGCGGTTGGAACCACGGTGAGAACTACCACGAGAACAGCCAAAGCAACGAGCGTTGCTTTTCTCGCTCGTAAGTTGATGTCGAAAATAGATGCTGCGATCTGCTGCTGGGCCATATTGGTCTCCTCCCTTAAGGCTCGTCTGGCGTGAGAGAGTATCACGCGCTGTCAGCAGCGCAACTTAATTTTAGATTACGGTGTAAGAAGCTGACGAAAATAGACTTAACTCACTTACCTCAAGAGGATTGATGAAATCAGGCCATCTCGTAACCTATCTGAACCGGACAGCCTGCTCAGCCAAACATTCGCCGCGTGCCCCAGACATTCCCGTTGTTTTGCGAATGTCTGGGAGCAAGACTGTGCGCTACCTCACAGACAGGCCTTCGAAGGCTGAGATAGCCTGTGCGCAGTCGGGTCATTTGTACCACCGCTCGCACTCGCACGAACATCACGTGCAGCAGGCCGGGTGGCGGCGGCCCGCAAGTAAATAGCCCACGCAGGTCATCGTAACTGAAACGAGCCCTGTGATCAGGCCCCAATGCAATGTCCTGGGACCTGGCGCAGGGCTTTTGTCTTTGGACTTTGGGAAATGAGGAATTATGTCAACAACTGAATATCACGCAACCGAAGGTGGCGCCTCCACGGCCGTGGAGGAACACCGGCAAACCACAGAACAAACCGCAGAAGAAACCGCAGATCCCTCCGCTCGGACGGCTTCGCCGGTCCTCGGTCGGGATGACAGTAATGGGCAGGACAAGAACGATTCTTGTGCCCCACCCTTGTCGCCTTCTGTTGGCGACAGGGTGGGAGAAAGTGAAGTCAATCAGGGCAAAGCGGCTGGTCTCTGTCACCACGTCATGGAAAGCGGGGCTTACTGCCAGAGTCCGGCGCTGTGCGACCGCCGGCTCTGTTACAGCCATCTGCGCCTGCTGGGCGAGCGCATGCGCATGGCCCGCGCCATCGCCAAGCGCCTGCCCTACCGCTTTACCATGCCCGCGCTGGACGATCTGTACGCCGTGCAGGTGGCCGTGGAGCGGGTGGCCACAGCCATGGCCGCAGGTCTGTTGGAGCAGCGCCTCGGCGGAAGGCTGCTGTATGCCTTGCAACAGTCGTCCGGCAATCTGCGCGTCCTGGCCCCGGCCCGGATGAGCGCTGCATCCCCGGTAAACCCCACCCTCCCGCCAAAGAACGGCGAGAAGGGTGGGGCACCAGCAGGCGAGAGTGGGGGTGTGTCCCCAACCGGCGAGGCAGGCGAGCAGAAACGCCTGGTGGAGAAGTATCCCGAATTCGAGGCCGAATTCGGATTGCCGGGCGGGTTGGATCTGTCGCAGCCGCCGCATGTGGTCTTCCCTCCTCCGGAGCAAGCCTGGCCCTCGGCCGCCGGCAACGCCGGGGCCGCCAAGCCTGTCGCCTATAACGATCCCCCGCCCTCCTTTCACGGCTGGACCAAGGAAGCCATTGAGCTGGAGGAATTGGACAGGAACCAGGAGAACATGAGCGAGAAGGGCTTCTGCGAACAATCCCGCAAGGTCCATGGGCGCATCGAGAAGCAAGTGAAAACCCAAATGCGTAAGGAGCAGGAAGCCCGCTGGCAGGCAGAGGCCGACCGCCGCAACGCCTTCGAAAAGGAGAAGGGCCGGATATACCAGGCCATGGATGATGGTCAGCGGAAGGCTTATCATCTCGGGGTTCTGAGCGGCATTGAAACTGCGCAGCGCGACGCCGAGGAGGAGGGTCAGAAGAAGAAGCCGGCCGCGAAAGCAGCGGCTGGCAGCTAGTGGATAGTGGTTAGTGGAGAGACAAGAGTGGTAGTCAAGGGGCGATGTGTGCCGATGCGAGGCTCGAATTCTGTCTGAACGCGGGGAATTTTGAGCGCGCGGAGAGAGTATTCAATAACAAACCCATCGAAGCCGGCCAAGATTGCGCCGCAGCCTGGATCCGCAACGCCGATCTATCCCCTATCCACTAACCGCTATCCACTGGCAGCTAACCACTATCCACTGGCAGACCCTAAGTCCTTGCAAACACAGAAGAAGCTTATAAACCCTTGCCCATCAAGAGCTTGCCGCGAGAAATTCCGTAATCCCATGATTCTAAAGGACCGGGAGAGGAGAGGGGTCACCGAGTCAGGTCAGGTCAGGCTGACCCGTGGCCGTCACCACCGCGGCCCATTCCTGGCTAGAGAGCCGCTTACGTTGCCTGGTCGCCATCGGAATTGGCACGTGGATGAAAACTCCGTGCTGCAGGCCGAGAATCATGTCGGTCTTGCCCGCCATGGCGGCATGGACGGCATGCCGCGCAAACGAATCGCAGAGCACGGAATCGACAGTCGAGGCGGGCACGCTACGAATGTAGTAGCTGGGATCGAAATAGCGAATCACCACCGGCAACCGCTGGGCAGCGAAGTGGTCGCGAATTTTGTGTCGCAGGAAAAGCCCGACATCCCGATGTTGCAAATTACCCGATGCATCGCGCTCCTCGGTCGGCGGCATCAGGTGCTGGCCCGCTCCCTCGGCCACAACGATGACCGCATGCCGCCGCTCCAGCAGACGGCGATGCAGCGCGGCCAGCAGTCCGCACTCGCCTTCCAGCTTGAACGGCACTTCGGGCACCAGCGTGAAGTTCACCTCCTGGCTGGCCAGGCTTGCCCCCGCGGCGATGAAACCGGAGTCGCGCCCCATGACTTTCACGATGCTGATTCCGTTGTGAACGCAAATCGCTTCCACGTGCGCCGAGTCAATGACCTCCTTGGCCTTCTCGATGGCCGTGAAGTAGCCGAACGAGCGGTTCACGTACTGCACATCGTCATCAATGGTCTTGGGGATTCCGATCACCGAGATCTTCAGGTTGCGGCGTTGGATCTCTTCCGCTACGGCATGGGCTCCGCGTTGCGTTCCGTCGCCGCCAGCCGCGAAGAGGATGTTGACACCGCGCCGCTCCAGGAAATCGACGATGATATCGGGACTGACCGGCCCGCGAGAAGTACCCAGCAGCGTGCCGCCGCGCTGATGAATGTTGTCGACCATCTCCGAGTTCAACCAGATCGGCGGGCTGCCTTCGGCGGAAAAGCCCGAGTAGCCGTACCGAATGCCCAGCACCGCCGGCACTCCGTAGTGATGGTGAAGTTGGAGGTACGAAGAGCGAATGACGTTGTTCATCCCGGGGCACAGCCCGCCGCAGGTCACGATGGCGACCTTGGCTTTCGCCGGCTCGAAATAGAGTTTCTCGCGCGGTCCCGCCTTTTCGAAGAGCTGGACCGAGGCCTCCAGTTCCACCTCGACTGGCTCGCGATAGTACATCTCATCGTGAACAAAGGTGGTTTCGAGGGAGCCGTGGGATTCGATCCGCAACGGCGACTGTACGGTGCAAGGACCAAGTGCAGGTATGACGATTTTTTCGCTCATGAATGTATACGCGACCACGGAGACGCGCGGTTATGTTGCCAGGCAGCAGCATAGAAGCAGGTAAGAACGAATATGACGGCGGCGTACCCCCATACGAACGCCAGACGCGCTTCCCACATCTGCTGCAGAAGGTGGAAGACCCCTGCCAGCACCTGTAACCGGGGCTTCAGCCATTCTCCCAGCAACCAAGTCTGGGTCGCGAACAAGACCGAGAACAAGATGATGAGGGGCGGCTCGCTCGTGCGGCCGCCCCGATAGCATCAAAGCAGGTCTGCTGTCCCGCCCTGAGTTTGTTAGAAGGTGAACACCGGTCCGAACTCCGAACGCCAATCGATCGAAGTGCAGGTCGGGAGCCCCGCGACTTTCGTGGTGCAAACGCCGCTGGTATTCGGAAGCGCCTGGCCCTGGTACTTGCTCTCCTCAAAGCCAAACTGGACCCAGGGGTTCATCTTATAGAACACGGTCACAGCTTTGATTGTGTCCTTGATGGGCCCGCCACCGTCCGCACCAATGTCCTTGGCGTACTTGAAGTCATTGGCATTGGCTGCATCTATACCGTATTCGAAGTAAGCTTGCCAGCCCGCATTGCGGCCGCTCGGGTTGGCATGGAACCAGCGCGAGAGTGGGAAACCAGCCTGAACGAATCCCCCGTAGCCTCGTACCGACTTCTGCGGGGCAACGACGGCATGTCCGGCAGCGTTGGTTCCAATAATCACCGTCGAAGAGCGATCCACCGAGAAGGCATCTTGCGTATTGGTCAGCCCAAACGCCTGGTTATAGTTAGACAAGGTTTCGCCACCGAACATGAACCGCAGGTCAGCTCCCATGTAACCGCTAGCCACGACCGTTAGCCAGCGGGTCGGAAGCGAGACTGCGATTTGATTGCCGTACCCGTTACTGTTGTTGTCAACACCTCTGGGAAAGTCAACCTTGTAGGCCTCCGGTATGGCGGAGGCCAGCACTGTCGCCTGGCGCGAACTGTAGAATCCGCTCCAGAGGACCTGCGCCGGAACAACGCCGGGAGCTGGGTCAAGTTGGAACTGCAAGACGACCCTGGATTCGATTTCCGGTTTGGAGGAATCGGCACCTTGGCGCTCGCCGTATCCAATCTGGCTTGCGAGCCCGTTGACCACGGTGCAGGGTGTGCCTGCCGTTATTTCTGCTTGGGTGCAGGTAACGGCAGTTGCCGGGAGGTTGCCCTCAGACGGCATCATGATCGCAAACTCGGGAGAGAGCTTCCAGTTCCGCGAGCCGCCCAGTTTCTGCACCAAGCCGACACGCCACTGCGGAGAACGCTCGTAAACGTTGCCCCAGTAGGCACCATAGAAGGTCGTCTCGAACAGGTTCATGAGCGCGCTCGAGCCGAAGATTGTCCAGTCTTGTCCGAATTCGGTGAAGAAGTCTGTGTTCGGCTTCCCGTTCCAGTCGATTCGCCCGTAGGCCAGACGCAACTGCAGGGCATTGCTGCGAATGCTGGAGACGTTGCGGTTGTCAACAGCGCTGAAGTTGCCCTCGAAATCGGCTTCGATTTGTCCGGTGATGGTAATGTTCTTCGAGGCATCAGGCCACTCGAACTTGGAACCCATACGAGTGGAACGCGCCTTGAGGTGGAATTCAGGATTCTTGTTCGGGCCCGTATCGGCGGCCGTAAAGCCCGGCCGGGGAAAATCATCGCCCGTGGGATCAAGTGTGTCGTAGGCCGCGGTGGTCTTGATGAAGCCGTAGGGCCTCACGGTAATTCCGCCTAACATGATGCCCGGTATCAGTCCATCCTTCGGCGGCGGACCAAGCGGAAGCACCTGGACTGGCGCGATGGCGGGGATGACAGACGGAGGCGGAGGAACCTGATACGGCTTTTCGAGAGTGACCAATGACTTCTGGGCTGCCGCCAGCCCGTTAGCGTTGGCTGTGGTCGCGCTCTGCAGGTCAACGACGGAGGTGTGCAGCGCGCTCATCGCGCTCGCATCCGAGGCGTCGTAGTCATTGGCTTTGGCTGCTGCTGCTGCTGCCTGTTGTGCCGCTGCCGCCGCCGCCTGTGCCGCTGCAGCATTCTGATCCGTCTCTTGTTTTACCTGTTGAATGGCCTGATCGCGGTTCTGGATCTGCAGTTGCAGTTGTTGGATCTGCTGCTGTTGCGCAGCGATCGCATCCTTCAACGCCCTGATCTCACTCGAACCCGATGTTGCTGCCGGCTTCGCGGCATGGGTTGGTTTTGTCGTTTTCTGCGTGGTTTGATCATCACCCTGCGCCGGCTTAGCGCCATTTGGGTCTGCTGCAAACACAAACGCCGAACTCAACAGGCACACGGTGGCTGCCACGGATAGTACCGTTGACCGGAAAGATTGTCGCATTGTCGCCTCCAAGCAAAATTGGGCGCAATCCGAATCCAGATGGGACAGCCTGGTGTCACCGGGATTCTTTGTCGAAGAAATCCCACCTGTGAATTGGCCTTGGAGCGCAACTTTAAGATACGTCTAGAAGATAGACGGCGGACATCTCTCACTGATGGTTGTGACGAGCGTCACAAATGGGGAGTGACGTCATTTTCTAAGGTTTTCTCTAAGTCCTTATTTGGAAGCGGCTTACGTCTTTTGGCGTTCCTGTCGTACAACCTTCTGCCACTTTAAGGGTAAGCCGCTACCAGGAGTTCCAGGCTGCCGGACAAAAAGAAACAAACCCCTCAACATCGAGCGGGTTAAGCGCGCGCGCTAAGACAGGCCTTCTCGACGTCGCAGTCGGATCCCAGAATTGACCGTCAGCCGCGCTTACATCAGGTGCAGCAATTCAGGAAGCACCATTTCCGCGTAACGGTTCTTCTGGTAACACTCGGAGTCGGCTTGAGCGCAAATCTGATAGAGCTTGCCCCATCCCGTCGCAAAGCCAATCTGCGACTCGCTCACTCCACGGGCCATAAGAGACGTCTTAATGTGCTGAGCGCGCCGGTACGAGAGCACGAGGTTGTAAAAGATGTCGCCGCGCGCGTCGGCGTAAGCCTGAATCCAGAAGTGCGCGTCGGGGTGCTGCTTTAGGTACTGAGCGTCGGCGTCGAGCACGGCGGGATTATCGATACGGTTGTACACATTGAAAGGAAAATAGACCTGCTTCACGTTCTGGCTGAAATCCGGGGCATCTTGAGCCTGAAGTCTTACAGCCGGCAGCAGGACAGCTGCCGCAAGTAAAAAGCTGGCGAACCACACCCACGAATACCTCAAAGACAGACTCTTACGCATAACTTCCTCCACGAGTAAGTTTGTTTGCATCCGACCACCAGGAACCAGCCAACAGGCTCGCAGGTTTCCTGTGCGATCCGTCCGAGGGCGCGTGCCTGCCCCTTTAGCGGTCTAGATTCACGGACAGCATAACATAGCGGAACCAGATTACAAGATGATGAATTTGGCCAGCGAAATTCTACTGGGAAATAAGAAGCTGTATGCAGGGAAGAAGATACTTAAACTCGGTCCGGCAATAAATCTCGCCGCCTTTGCTCTCGCGCCGTGAGGAAAAGGGATTCGCGGAACATTCATCGAGTGTTCACGAATCTGTAACTTTTCGTCCATACGATTCCATTGAACTTACACCGACAGGTTCTCAGTTTGCATCGATTCTCCAGCTTTCGAGGACTCGGTGTGACTCGTCCGTCCACTTTGGTTCAGGAGAGAAAGAGAAAATGAAACGACGACTGGCTTTAGCGCTGTCGGTACTGATTACGACCAGCGTTTTCGCACAAAACGATTCTCAAAGCCCGAAGCCGAAATCTGGCCACAAAAGCAGTTCCACAGCCCCGGTTTCGAAGCGGCTTGAGGACATGCAGGATGCAATTTCCGCTCAACAGCAGCAGATCCAACAACTGCAGACGCAGATCCAGAACCGCGATCAGGCCATCCAAACACTGCAGCAGCAGGTAACGCAGGCGCAAGCCGCAGCGCAGGCAGCACAAGATACCGCCAACGGTGCGGTTCCGAAGGCCGAAGCCTTGGACAAGCAGTACTTCGATCCGTTGCAGCACGACGTCGCCGACCTGAAGACGGTTTCTGCCAGCACCGTGAACGAGCTGCAGGAAACGCAAAAGAAGGTTGCCGGTCTTGAGAGTCCACTGGCCATACATTACAAGGGAATTACCATTACTCCGGGCGGCTTCTTGGCGGCAGAAACGGTTTGGCGCCAGCGCGCCGAGGGAGCGGACATCAACACGTCGCTCAACGGGATTCCTTACCCCGGCACCTCGCAAGCGCACATGTCCGAGTTCTATGGATCTGGCCGTCAGTCGCGTGTTTCGTTACTGGCCCAGGGCAAGCTCGAAAGCATGGCCATGACCGGCTACGTGGAAACAGACTTCCTAGGCGTCGGCACTAGCTCGAACAACAACGAAAGCAACTCCTACGTTCTCCGCCAGCGGCAGGCGTGGGCCCAAGCCTCCCTGCATGACGGCTGGAGCTTCACCGGCGGCCAGATGTGGAGCTTGGTGACGGAAACCAAGGTAGGCATGGACAATCGAACTGAGGCCGTACCCTTGACGATCGATCCGCAGTACACCGTTGGCTTCAGTTGGGCACGCCAGTACGGTTTCCGCGTTGTCAAGAACATGAACAACAAAGTGTGGTTCGGCTTTTCGGTGGAGAACTCGGAGGCGACGCTCACCACCCACGGCAATACCGCCGACTACCTGCTCGGTTCGCCGGGTCTCTCGGGTGGTCTATATAACGCGGCCATCAGTGGCTGCTCCACGACTGTCTCCGGTACATCCGCAGCCACGACTTGCACGGCCCTCGCGAACTATTCGTTCAATCCGTCTCCAGATTTCATCGGCAAAATGGTCTTCCAACCCGGTTTCGGACACTATGAAGTCTTTGGTGTACTCACGCAATTCCGCGATCGTATCTTTCCAGATGCGAGTGCATCTACGCCCAGCGCAGCCGGCGCTTACAACAGCTCAACCTGGACGGGCGGCGGCGGCGCCAATGCCCGCTGGTCGCTGCTTGAGAAGCATCTTGACATCGGTCTGCACGGCCTGGGGGGCAAGGGTCTAGGGCGCTACGGAACCGGTGGCCTGTCGGACGTTGCGATTACGCCCAATGGCTACATAGCTCCCATCCGAAACTACCAGGGGCTGATGACTCTGGAGTATCACTCTCCGAAGTGGGATTGGTATGGCGACGGCGGTTTCGAGTATGACGGTCGTACAGCCTTCCTGAACTCCAAGGGCGCACCTGTAGGGTACGGCTCGCAGCTGTTCAACAACACCGGTTGCGGCACCGAAATCCTGCCTGGCACCGCGTATGGACAAGGTTTCGATCCCGGCAGCCTCTCCAACTGCAACGGTGACACCAAGGACCTTTGGGAAGGTACGCTCGGCTTCTGGTACAAGCCCTACAACGGCCCCAAGGGAAGGTTGCAATTCGGTCTGCAGTATTCATACGTGACTAAGACCGCCTGGACCGGCTATGGTACAAAGAAGCCTGTGCCGCCGGGAGCCAACCCGAGCGCCGACGACAATATGTTCTTCACCTCTTTCCGTTATTACCTGCCGTAAGCAACCCAGTGGTCGGCGCCTCCGTCCGGCCACTGGTTTTTTTGTACCCGTTCGGCTTAGGCGGACGCGCGGCTTATTGCGTGAGAGCCGATCCAGGTGCCAAAACGGTGCCGCCACAGGCACCGTTTCGATACGGCGTGCCATTGGGAAGCGCAACTTTTATAGCCTTAAGGGGTTTCACGGCTGGTGAGGGCTTCTCTCATGTGGCGTGACTTCCGGGACTTAAAAGACCGTTTCACCGGAAAAGCTACGCTGCGACATTGCAGCGGGTGGGTATTGTGTGCGCTTCTTCTCATCCTCTGCGTCAACGCAAGATTATCCCGCTACGAGATTCACAAAGACACCTTAAAGCTAGCGTCGACACAGACTTGCCTCGACGGCGAGGAGACCTTAAAGGACCTATCGAAAATCACTCCGCTATTGTGGTGTGTCGGAGTAGTTGCAGTTCCCGTCTTATTCCGGACGCAAGCACTTTTACTTGCAGCCGTCATGCCTAGTTCACCTCCGTTCAAGGGATTCAATCCCGAGTTCCGTCTCCGGCCTCCGCCCGTTCAGTAGCTTATTTACATTCTGGTTTCATCCGCGACGATGAGTGGCGCGCCTGCGTGCCAAGTTCGGCGAATCTTTCGCGACCTAGCTCGCAGGTTCCCCACTCGCCAGTGCAATTCTGGCGTGCACCGGCAGAACTGGAGGCACGAGAAATGGTGACAGGTAGGCACGATCGTTTTGACTGCTGCCGGAGCATGAGGAGGTGCACCGAGGCTCACGCGTAGGCGAAACACAGGTCTGCTCAGGATGACAACCGTCCTAGTTGGACCAACACAACAGAACCACAATCGCAAGGAGGGTATATGTCAAGGACGTTAACAATCGACTCAGTGACACAACCAATTCAGCGGCGCTCGATGAATCGAGAGACCGGTACGAGATCCTGGCTCCGGCAGAGAACTGAAAAAATGAAGAAAGCCGTTTTGTTGCTAGCGCTGTTGCTGCTGGCCGCGACCATGGCCGCGGCGCAGGCGGCGCCTCAGTCGCACTTTGCAGCAACTCCTGGGAATTCGAATTCCGCGACAGCCGGTCCGCCTGCGTCGGTGCAGAGCGACTCGCTTCGGGGATGCCTAAGCGGATCGAAGGGCAATTACATCCTCACCGATCATCGAGGTAAGCAACACAAGGTGGTCGGCGACAATCATGCGCTCTGGGACGAGACTGGCCACGAGGTCGACTTAACTGGTAAACCAGGCTCCGGCAAAGCTCCGAACACGTTCCAGGAGTCGCAGATTACGGACATCGCTTCGCGTTGCTGGAATTTCACGCTCGACTGATCCGACACGCAGAGGAGTGTGAGGGAAGGACGACAGGCTCTTAGTTCACGCTGTCGATCGATTTGTTGGTCCCGCACTCCACGATATCCGTCTGGGAGGACATAAGCGATGAAACGGGCAAGCAGTGACGTTGCGAGTGCGATTCGTCGTAGCGTGATTACCCTGTGTCGGATGAAGAGAATGGAGGTGCCGCATCAAAATGCAATGCAAATCCTAAAGTGGAACAGCCTTATTGAGCCCAATTGTACGTTTCGGCGCCACGATTGACAGGAGAGTATGTCATGAAGAATTGCAAAGTGTTAGCTATAGCGTTCGGACTCGTTCTGTCCGCGACAGTGTTGCTACCGATAGCGCAAGGTAGTGATTGGGATGAGATGACAAAGTTGGTCTTCAACAGCCCGGTAGAGATTCCTGGTACAGTGCTGCCGGCAGGTACTTACTGGTTTGTGTTGTTAGATGGGTCCGACCGTAACGTCGTCCAGATCTACAGCCCAGACTGGTCAAAGGTCTACGCAACCGTGCTCACCATGCCAACGTACCGGACGCAAGCCACAGACCAAATCGAGCTCCGGCTCGTCGAGCGACCGCGGAAAGGGGTGGAGGCGCTGCAGAAGTGGTACTTTCCCGGTCGAATGACCGGCCATGAGTTTGTCTATTCAAGAAAGGTCGAAAGGAGGTTGGCTAACGACCCCAAAGAAGACATTCTAGCGGCACCTATATATCTGTCGTCTCGGCTCAGCAAGAGTGCACCGTAGGTGAAGGCAGCGCCAGTTTGACCGGGCCTGTTGCCAGAATAAAGATAAAGACGATAGCTCAAGTCAGTTACCCGTCCTCGGTAGCACACGATGAGGTGATCGCTACTGAGGATGGGCGACCGCGGACAAAAATCCGGTTCACAGAGAGATCGCGCACTTTTCAACTGGGCGTATCGTTCTTGACCGTCGTCGAGGACTTTCAGGTTGCCAGCAGCGGCATGTGCCTGGGCTGTTGAGTTTCGGCATCAACGGGAGATGGATACGCCATGCGACCCATAAGAATACAGGCAAAGCTTAAGTGCCGCAGCTATCCTAGGCAACCAGTGTCGAAAGATCTTGCCTTGAGATATGGCTGACTTCGGACGTTTCCTGCCCCGCGACAGGGGGTGCGTTTTGTTGTGCAACTCGCTCACAAATCCAGTGTTTCCACGTATAGTATTAAGCGAGTGGGGTTCTTGCCAACTGTGAGCCATCGAAACCTGCAGAATGGGATGCCGCTGCGCGCGTTGTTACTGACGCTCTGCGCCCTCGTCTTCATGTTTGCGCTGCGGGCGAAAACTGAGGTTTACAACGGCAGTGCGGCAGCAAAGGTGACTCCGTCCACCGCCGCCAAGCTATGGGTCAGCGGACAAAAGATGGAGATCCAGTCCATTGATTCAAGCAGTGGCGTGCTGTTCTGGATGGCGGTCCTGTGGCTCGTCGGCCTGTATCTCCATCGAGAGCTCCGTGTCCAGAGCGCTTTTCTAACTCAGCCCCCAAGAAACCTTCCGTTGTGGCAGACTCATCGTTTTCTCCGGCCTCCGCCAGTTCAAGCCTAGCGTCTCCTCAGTCATTTTTTGTTGTCTTGTCCTGGGTTCCGGCATCTATCCGGCCAAGCAGCTCAGGTTGAGCGGAATCTGGCCTGGCCAAACCGCCCAGTTGAAAAGAGGAAGTTCATGCAAGTTCGCCGTTGGCACAAGTTCCTTGTGTTAGGACTCTTTGTTGTCTGTCTCCTGGTTGCCGCCCTGGTAGTGAGGCGAGCACGAGCTGGTTCGCCGGGCAGCAATAGCGCAGACAACGAGCATGTCCCGTACGCCGCTGTTGCTGCAGTGAAGAGGGAGACGATTGCCACTTCGCTTTCGATCGCGGGGCAGTTTATCCCGTACCAGAACGTCGAATTGCACGCCAAGGTGGCTGGCTACATCCGCAATATCTACGTTGACATCGGGGACCATGTTCATCAGGGACAGGTACTTGCCGTGCTGGAGATTCCTGAGCTCGTTGCCCAAGTCGATGAAGCGAAGGCGGCGGTGCACCATGCGGAGGAAGAAATCTCGCGTGCCCAGAGCGACGTATTGCGCGCGGAAGCCGACAACGTCGCCTTACATGCCAACGCGGTGCGGCTGGTCAACACCGACAAGGCGCGGCCAGGGTTGATCGCGCAGCAGGAACTTGATGATGCTACGGCGAAAGACCGCGCGTCCGGAGCGCAGGTTGAGGCCGCCAAGTCGGCGCTGGCTGCGGCCCGGCAACAGTTGCAAGCGGCGAAGGCCAACCAACAGCACTTCTCCGCCCTGTTCGACTATGCCAGAATCACGGCTCCCTACGATGGCGTGGTGACCTGGCGCTTCTCCGATACCGGAGCCCTGGTACAGGCGGGAACCTCCAATACGAGCGGGCTGCCTGTCGTTACGGTCGCACAGGTCGACGTTTTGCGTCTTCGCATTCCGGTGCCTGAGTCAATTGCAGCGAAAGTTAAAATCGGCGATTCCGCTGACGTGCACGTGCAGGCGACCGGCGAACACTTCACCGGCAAAGTCGCCCGCTTTACCGACTCCCTGGATACGTCGACTCGAACCATGCAGGTGGAAATCGACGTTCCCAACCCCAACGACCATCTGCAGCCCGGCATGTATGCCGATGTCCAGTTGAGTGCCAACAGCCGTCCCGACGCCCTGACCGTCCCCATCGAAGCCATCCAACGCGTCGAAAACAAGACGAACGTACTGGTAGTTGACGCGCAGAATCGGGTCCAGTCTCGCGAGGTGCAGGTTGGGGTAGAAAGCTCCAATGACGTGGAAATCCTGGCCGGACTTACGGAAGGGGAGAGGGTGATCGTCGGCAATCTGGGCAGCTATCAACCGGGCGAGTTGGTAAAGCCCAAGCAGGGAGCCTTCACCTCTGAACCCAGCGCCTCGGGAGCGAAATAGCTTATGTCAGAGTTTGCAATCAAGTATCCGTTTTTCATATTGATGTTGTGCCTCGGCATCGTTGTGGTCGGCGTAACCACCGTGAAGCGCATGCCGGTTGACTTGTTCCCGCAGATCGAGATTCCGGTCGTGGTAGTCGCCACTTTCTACAGCGGGATGCCGCCACAGCAGATCGAAGCGGATATCACGGATACGTTTGAGCGCTTCTTTACGCTGGGCAGCAACATCGACCACATCGAGTCGCGGTCACTGACCGGCGTGAGCTTGATCAAGGTTTATTTCCAACCCGGAACCGATCCAGATGCCGCCGTTAGTGAGATAGCCAACCTGGCAATGGCTGACCTGCGAAGGTTGCCTCAGGGGACGCTGCCTCCAGTCGTACTAAAGTTTGACGCCTCCAGCATGCCGGTCTGTCTCGTCACTCTCGAAGGCGAAGGTCTGACGGAAACCCAGCTGCACGACCAGGGACAATTCAACGTGCGCAATCAGATTGCTAACGTGCCCGGGGCATCGGTGCCTCAGCCCTTTGGCGGGAAGTACCGGCAGATCCAGTTCTACATCGACCCGGTAAAGCTGGAAGCCGCGCAACTAAGTCCCATGGATGTCGTTCAAGCGATCAACAAAGCTAATACCATTCTGCCGGCAGGAGACGTTCGTATTGGGCCGTTGGATTACAACATTTATAGCAACAGCCAACTGCCAAATATCACCGAGATGAACGACGTGCCTCTCAAGGCAATTGGCAACAATGTGCTCCGGTTCGGCGACATTGGCCATGCCGAAGACGCTTCCGCTATTCAATACAACATCGTGCGAGTGGATGGCCAGAAGTCGGTCTACCTGCCCATCTTGCGGCAGGGAGGAAATAGCAACACCATCCAAATCGTAAATGGTGTCCGTGACCGTATCAGGAGACTTCTCGACACCCCTAGAAATCTGATTGCGGCGGTGGTTTTCGATCAGTCGCAATACGTCAAGATAGCGGTTGCCAATGTATTGCGCGAGGGGAGCATCGGTCTGGGCTTGACGGCGCTGATGATCCTGGTGTTCCTGGGTTCCCTCCGGGGAACGATCTCTGTGCTGCTCTCGATCCCGATCTCGTGCCTGGCCGCATTCCTTCTATTGAATGCCTTCGGAAGTACGATCAACACCATGGTGCTGGGCGGTCTCGCTCTTGTTCTCTCTCGACTTATCGACAACTCAGTGGTGGTACTGGAGAACATTTTCCGTCATCTGGAAGAGGGCGAGGACGCTCCCACCGCGGCCGAGCGCGGCGGAAAGGAAGTGCAGTTGGCCGTCCTTGCAGCCACCTTCACCACCGCCATCGTGTTCTTCCCGGTGGTGTTTCTCTCGGGTGTCAGCAAGTACCTCTTCAGTGCTTTAGCCCTCGGGGTAGTGTTGGCACTAGCAGCCTCTTACCTGGTAGCGATGTCGGTTGTTCCCTTGTTCTGTTCCAAGTTCATCAAGTCAGAACGCGGCGATGAAGCCCATGGGGAACATGAAGCCGGGCTGTTGGAGCGGCTGTTGGCGCCATTCAACCGGGGATATAACTACATTCTCGCCAAGTACGACGAGTGGATCGAGAAGGCGCTAAAGTTTCCCAAGATGACGGTTGCCGTCATCTTGGGCGGATTCGTACTGAGCCTCGCACTTTCGCCCTTGCTGGGCGTCGCTTTCTTCCCACGTACCGATCCAGGACAGTTCGTCATTAACGTGAAGGCGCCGAGTGGCACGCGGATCGAGTTGACCAATGACTATATCGCCCGGGTGGAAGACGATATCCGGCAGGTGATCGACCAAGACGACCTTGGGATGATCGTCTCTAACATTGGAGTGAATGCCGACCTCTCGGCGATCTATACCACGAACTCCGCCATGCACACGGCTTTTGTGCAGGTGCAACTGAATAAGGAGCACAAAACCAGCACGTTTATTTACATCGATCGGGTCAGGCGGAAACTCGCCAGCGATCTGCCCGAACTTTCAACCTTCTTCCAGACTGGCGGGTTAGTCGATTCGATCGTCAACCAGGGAATGCCGGCTCCCATCGACATCCAAGTCACCGGCAACGACCAGGGCGCCGCTTACCAGGTCGCCAGCGAAATGGCGAAGCAGATCCGACACCTCAGCGGGGTCAGTGATGTACTTATCCCCCAAGATCTGGATTACCCGGGGATTCAATTGAATGTGCGGCGTGAAATGGCCGCCCGCCTCGGACTTACCGCCAGGGATGTTGTGGACAATGTCGTCACCGCGCTTACTTCCAACGGCATGATCGCTCCCGGTTACTGGATCGATCCTAAGAGTGGCAACAACTACTTCCTCACGGTCCAGTACACCCCCCAACAGATTGGTGCAATGTCCATGGAGGACTTCAAGCAGATCCCGCTGCACGCCAAGAATAATCCCAATCCCACCATGCTGGAAAACGTGGCCGACGTGAAGATGATCAACACGCCCACCGAGGTGGATCACTACCAGTTGTTCCGCATTATCGACGTTTATGTGTCTCCCAAGGGAGAGGACCTGGGCGCGCTCTCAAAAGGGGTGCAAGAGGTCATCGACCACACGCCACTGCCTCCGAATACTCGTGTACAACTACGCGGGTCGGTGGTCTCGATGCGGCGGTCATTCGAGAGCTTTGCCGTCGGTTTGTCACTGTCCGTGGTGCTGGTTTACCTCATCCTGATGGCGCAATTCGCGTCGTTCAGCGATCCCTTCCTGATCCTGCTGGCAGTCCCACCGGGATTCACCGGTGTGATCCTGTTCCTACTAATGACCCACACCACCATCAACATCATGTCGCTCATGGGAGTGATGATGATGACCGGGATCGTGGTGTCGGACTCGATCCTGATCGTCGAATTCACCCGCGAGCTGCGACGGCGCGGACAGCCTTTACAGGAGGCCATCAAGAATGCCTGCCACATACGCTTGCGGCCGATCATGATGACGACGTTTGCAACGCTGCTAGGACTGATTCCCCTGGCGCTGGCGCTGGAAGCGGGAAGCGAGCAATACGCGCCATTGGCACGGGCCGTCATCGGCGGGCTGATGCTGTCTTTCCTGGCGACCCTGTTTCTGGTGCCGGCGGCGTACTACCTCATGTACCGCCGGGAAGAAGAGCAGGAGGTGCAGGGGTGAGCACCTGTGCGGTGACCGCTTACCAATCGATGCGCTTAATTAGTCTGGCCGACGGCGGGGACCTGGGGTCCTTCGCCGCTGAGAACGGAAGATAAAGCAATGTCGAGTTTCGCCATCAAATACCCGTTCTTCATCCTGATGTTGTGCCTGGTTGTGGTGGTGATCGGTGGAACAACCGTGCGCCGCATGCCAGTGGACCTGTTCCCACAGATCAAGATCCCGGTGGTCGTGGTGGCCACGTTCTACAGCGGCATGCCTCCGCAGCAGATCGAAGGTGACATCACCGACACGTTCGAGCGCTTCTTTACACTGGGCAGCAATATCGACCACATCGAGTCTCGCTCACTGACTGGTGTGAGCCTGATCAAGATTTATTTCCAGGCGGGGACTGACGCGGATGCCGCCGTCAGCGAAATCGCCAACCTCGCCATGGCTGACCTGCGAAGGTTGCCGGAAGGGACTCTGCCGCCCGTAGTGCTGAAGTTCGATGCTTCGAGCCTGCCGGTCTGCCTGGTCACATTGAAAGGGCAAGGGCTCAGCGAGACCCAGCTGCACGATCAGGGGCAGTTCAATGTCCGCAATCAGATTGCAAATGTGACCGGCGCCTCCGTTCCGCAGCCGTTCGGAGGCAAGTACCGTCAAATTCAGTTTTATATCGACCCCGTGAAGCTTGAGGCCACGCAGCTCAGCCCGATGGATGTGGTCGAGATCATCAACGACGCCAATACCATTCTGCCAGCGGGCGATGTCCGCATCGGTCCTCGCGACTACAACATTTACAGCAACAGCCAACTGCCCAACGTAGCTGAGATGAACGATGTCCCGCTCAAGGCGATTGGCAACAGCGTTCTACGCTTTGCTGACATCGGGCACGCCGAAGACTCTTCTGCCATCCAGTACAATATCGTGCGCGTGAATGGACAGAAGTCTGTATACCTGCCCATCCTGAAGCAGGGCGGCAACAGCAACACCATTCAGATCGTTAACGGTGTGCGCGACCGCATTAAGAACCTGCTGGACGTCCCCAGGTCGCTGGTTGCCACGGTCGTCTTCGACCAATCTCAATATGTGAAGACCGCGGTCGCTAACGTTCTTCGGGAAGGCGGCATAGGCCTCGTTCTTACCGCAGTCATGATCCTGGTGTTCCTGGGATCTTTGCGCGGAACTATTTCCGTTCTGCTGTCGATCCCGATCTCGTGTCTGGCTGCCTTCCTGCTGTTAAACGCCACGGGCAGCACTATCAACACGATGGTCCTAGGCGGACTGGCCCTCGTCCTCTCGCGCGTGATCGACAACTCGGTCGTTGTGCTGGAAAACATCTTCCGCCACTTGGAAGACGGAGAAGATGCAGTCACGGCCGCAGAGCGTGGAGGCCAGGAGGTTCAGCTTGCCGTGCTCGCCGCGACCTTCACCACCGCGATTGTATTTTTCCCGGTTGTGTTCCTTTATGGCGTGAGCCGTTATCTGTTCATCGCCCTGGCTCTTGGCGTGGTGCTGGCTCTGGCTGCTTCTTACCTGGTTGCCATGACGCTGGTGCCCCTGTTCTGCGCTCGCTTCATCAAGGCGGCCCACGGCAAAGGCGGACATCACGAGACAAAGTCGCTGTTCGGCCGAGTTGTTTCGGGCTTCAACCACAAATATGACCGGATGTTGCTGAGGTACGACCTGGCAGTGGGCAAGGCGCTGGGAAACCCGGTTGCCACCATCCTCATCATCATGGCCACCTTCGTCGTGAGCCTGGCGCTGTATCCGCTGCTGGGAGTCGCTTTTTTCCCGCGCACCGATCCGGGACAGTTTGTGATCAACGTCAAGGCCCCTACGGGCTCGCGGCTGGAATTTACGAACAACTATGTGGCGCGCGTGGAGGACGACATTCGGAGCGTAATCGGCAAAGATGACCTGCAGATGATCGTGTCCAACATCGGATTGACCCCGGATCTGTCTGCCATTTACACCAGCAATTCCGGACAGCACACCGCTTTTGTTCAAGTCAGTCTCAGGAAGGACCATAAGCTGAGCACCTTCGAATATATGAATCGGGTCCGACGCAAGCTGGCCTCCGATCTTCCCGAAGTCTCTACCTATTTTCAGACGGGTGGCTTGGTGGATTCGGTGGTCAATCAGGGCATGCCGGCGCCGATCGACATCCAGGTGAGCGGAAACAACCAGCAAGCCGCTTACGAGGTGGCCAGCGAGATGGCCCGAAAGCTGCGATCGATGAATGACGTCAGCGATGTGCTCATCCCGCAGGATCTTGACTACCCCGGCCTGCAGCTCGACGTGCGCCGTGAAATGGCGGCACGCCTGGGGCTCACGGCCAGCGATGTGGTGGACAACGTGGTAACCGCTCTGACCTCGAACGGCATGATCGCGCCGAGCTATTGGGTCGATCCGAACAACGGCAACAACTATTTCCTCACGGTGCAATACACCAATCAGCAGATTGGTTCCATGACGATGGAAGACTTCAAACAGATCCCCTTGCATGCTCCCGACAACAGCAACCCGACCATGCTGGAAAATGTGGCCGATATCAAGGTGATCAACACTCCCACCGAGGTGGACCACTACCAGCTCTTCCGTGTGATCGACGTTTATGTTTCTCCAAAAGGCGAAGACTTGGGAACGCTTTCCCGCGAAGTGGACAAGCTCATCAAGGACACGAAGCTTCCGCCCAATACGCGAATAGAAGTACGTGGTTCCGTAGTATCGATGCACCAGTCGTTCTTGAGTTTTGGCGCCGGACTGCTGCTCGCCATCGTCCTGGTTTACCTGGTCCTGATGGCCCAGTTCGCGTCATTCATTGATCCGTTCATCATTCTGCTCGCCATTCCGTCGGGCATTACCGGCGTGATCCTTTTTCTGCTGGTCACGCATACGACGCTGAACGTCATGTCGCTGATGGGCTTGATCATGATGACCGGCATCGTGGTCTCCAACAGCATCCTCATCGTCGATGTCACACGAAATTACCGCAGAGAAGGGATGCCCATCCGCGAAGCGGTGGCCCTGGCGTGCCGGGTCCGCTTGCGGCCGATCCTGATGACCTCACTCGCAACCATTCTTGGACTGATTCCCATGGCGCTCGCCTTGGAAGCAGGCAGCGAACAATATGCGCCCCTGGCACGGGCCATCATTGGCGGCCTCTTGGTCTCCGTCGTGGTCACCGTCTTCCTGGTGCCCGCTGCTTATCTGGTGATTCATCGCAAAGAAGAACAACAGCTTGGACAGGGGGTGCAAGCTTGAGACGCAAGATACTCCCGCTTGTGGTGCTGGTTGTGTTCGCCATTGCTCCGCTTTCAGCGCAAACGTCCTTCCCGGCGCCGCAAACCGGCATGCCTCCGCAGACGGGGACTTTTCCGGCGCAACCGGGCGCAACGTTAAGCCAACCGGCGCCGCAAACTGTAACCCCTTACCCTCAGGCCGGGACGCCCGCGGCACAGCCGCCTTCAGCGCCAAATCAATCTGCGCCTGCCGCCCAGGTCCACGCGCAGTTGCCCGCCACAGGCGCGCAGCTACGCTTGACCGTGCAGGATGCCGAGACGCTGGCGCTAAAGAACAATCCTCAGATTTCCGTGTACCGGTTGTTGTACCTCGCATCCCGGCAGGTCACCCGGGAACAACAGGCTGCCTACTATCCGAATGTCTACGGCAGCTTGACGGCGGTTGAGCCGAAGGACGGCTCGCGCATCGCTGCCGGCAATCTCAACAACCCCATCGTCTATGAGCGCGCTGCCGGCGGACTCACCTTGTCGCAACTGATTACCGATTTTGGCCGCACCAACAACCTGGTCGCTGCTGCCGCGCTTCGCGCCAAGGCCGCCGACATGAACGCCGTGGCGACCGCCGACCAGATCAAGTTGGCCGTCGATGAGGCGTTCTACAACGCTCTGCAAACCCTGGCGCTGCTGAAAGTCGCGGAGCAGACAGTAAGTACCCGCCAGCTCGTGGCCGATCAGATTACGGCCTTGTTCCAGAACAAGCTGCGCTCTCAGCTTGATGTCAGCTTTGCCGAGGCGAACCTGGCCCAGGCCAAGCTTCTTCTTCTGGACGCGCAAAGTAATTATCAGGCTGCGCTGTCAACGCTCACTCAGATTCTGGGCTATACCTCGCAACAGCAATTCGATCTCATCGACACCGAGACCGAGTTGAAGCCGCCTCCCGACGCGATAGGGCAGTTGCAGGACCAGGCGTTCAGCAACCGGCCGGAAATTGCCTCGCAAGGCTACGAATACGAGGCAGCCCAGCACTTTCAGAAGGCTGAGCGCGACTTGCTGCTGCCCTCGATTGAGGCGCTGGGCGTGGTCGGCCGTACTCCTTACAGCAACATCATCGCGGGTGCATCCCCATTCACCTCCTGGTATGGCGCGATCGGAGTGAACGTCAACATTCCTATCTTCAATGGCTTTCTCTACCCGGCCCGCTCGCACGAGGCCGGATTGCGGGCCCAAGCGGCCGAGCAGCAGCTTCGCGACCTGAAAGACCGGATCGCCAACGATGTTCGCACCAGTTGGCTGAATGCCATCACGGCCTACAACCGGATTGGCGTCACGCAACAGTTCGTGGACCAGGCCAATCTGGCGGTCGACTTATCCCAGACTCGCTACAGCCTGGGGCTCAGCTCGATCGTGGAGCTCAGCCAGGCTGAACTGACACAGACAGAAGCACAAATCCAGTTCGCTGCGGCGAAATATCAGTACCGCATTGCGCAGTCAGTTCTGCGATTCCAGATTGCGGCGCCTTAGGATCGCATGAACAGAAGAGGTAGGAAGCGGTGCCAACAGGAGGATCATACCGGTATGGCTGTCGCCATATCGGGGATATTCGCCTGCGCCCTAATCGAGGTCGTTGAGGGGCGAAAAACCTCTGGGTTGCGAAACGATTCGTATCACGGAAGTTACCGCCTGTTCTGGTCCAACAATTGCGAGAACAGACTCGCAATTGTTCGCTTTCGTTAAAGTGCGGCAACCTCCTCCTTCCCAGTGGTGGTTGGTACGTGACCCATGCTGGTCTGGTTCGTTTGGCCAAGGGTTGTCGCTGCTCTGGAATGCGGGTCCAGCCAGTTCGTCTAACCAGTCGCTACGCCTTCCGAGCTACTGTTTACAAATTTGCTCCTTGTCGCGGGTTCGGCTATGGCGACGCTGACCGCTCCAACGGCTCACAGTTCATCCGTAGGGCCGAGATGCGCGTACCTTGAAACCCGAGCGGTCAATCGCGCTCTGTCAGGCTCGTTAAGGCCCTTCCCTTTGGTTTGCGTTTCTCGCGTGGCGTCCGAAAGTGGTCGGTGTCCTCCCCCATTTGTGCCAAAGCGCGCTCGACAAGGAACTCGATTTGTTGATTCGTCGAGCGGTGCTCCTGTTTCGCGAGTCCAGAGTCTGGGCCAACTCTAGCGAGTTTAACCCCCATGGCTATTCAGACTTGGCCTTGCTCCATCTGGCATTGGCTGCCTTCCTTGCTATCTCGCTGCGCTCTTCTGGCGTCGTGCCTTCCCATCTTGCCTTTCCGCCGATCTTTCCCCCCTCCCTGCCGAAACGGGCAAACAGCTCTCGCACGCCTTTGGGCACTTGCGACCGTTTCTTGGCCTTGCGCATGAGCAGCAGTTTAGCCGTGCAAGAAGCCCTCATGCAAGCTGCTGATAACAAGCGCAATCGAGTTCTTGACATGCAAGATGGGGTCTAGCATAATAACAGCGGATTCGTAAATATCAATGAGGGAGCCAAGCGGGTGGCGACGAGGAACGCAACCTAATCACGCTGTGCGCCGAATGCCACGAACGGATGCATCGACACTAGATTACGTGCGGCATTTCGCTTTTGAAATGAACCGAAGCGATAACCGCGCGGTGGGCAACTAGGGGCGATGCAGTTCTGCAAACACGCCTCTGGTATTTACGTGTACCGGCTTTCTGGAATTACTTCGAGCGAAGGGCCAGCCAACCATTAATGTGCGGCCATGTGTGCTTGCTCGCTCCGCTGCCGGCCATGATTCCGATATGCCCGCCGTTGACCCGGAAGAGCTCCTTGTCAGAACTACTTACCTTGGGCATGATCGGTTCCGATTGACAAGACGGGGTGATGTGGTCGCCCTCCGCGATGACGGTCAGCAGGTTGGCTCGGATCCGGCTCAGGTCCACACGTTCGCCGCGGATCACGAGCTCTCCACGCATTAGCTTGTCGTTGCGATAGAGATCGACGATGAGCTGCCGGAAGGCCCCCCCGGCCAGGGGCACATTGTCGGTCACCCATGTGTTCATCGCATGCCAGGATTCCACCATGCGAGGATCGTCCAGGTTGTCCCATAACTTCACATAGTTGCCTACGTAGTTCTCTACGGGCTTGAGCGCCTTGGCACCGTAATCGATCATTTCTCCCGGCATGTTGCCGAAAGCCGCGAGCACCTTGTCCACGTCGAAGTACCGTTCGTCCACCCAACGTGCGAAGGTCAGTCCCTGTTTGTTGGAAAAGTCCAGTGGAGCGGTCAGCAGAATCAGGTTGCGCAAACCGTCGTCGCCACGCAGGGCGGCATAAATGGTCGTGAGGATAGCTCCGATGCACCAGCCCAGGAGACTGAATTCCTTCGATCCAGAGATTGCTTTGAGCTTGCGGACCGCGCGGGGCATGTACTCCAGGGTGTAATCGTCAAATTTCAGGTTCTTGTCTTCCGGCCCGGGCGCTCCCCAATCGAGCAGGTAAAGATCGTAACCCTTGTTCAGCATGTACTCGACAAAGCTGTGACCGGGACGCAGGTCGAGGATGTACGGCCGGTTCATGAGAGCGAAAACCAGCAACAGAGGAACGGGATGGCGCTTCTCTTTGGGAAGAATGGGAATGTAGTGATAGAGCTTTGCCTTGTTGAGCGTCCAGACAAGTTCCTTCGGCGTCTGAGCGATAGCGGCTTTGGTGGTCATCACCTTGGTGAGCGTCTTCAGCCGGTTGGCTGCGTCGGTAAACGGGTCGGTGATAACCTGGGTTTCCGCCATCCTACTTTTTCCCTCTCTTGGCCTGTTTGACCTTGGCCGTCTTCTTGGTTGGTTGTTGCTCTCGTCTCGGGTCCGTGCGCGGCGCGAAGCCAGGCTTTGCCAGCAGGGTATGTATAGAGTCCAGCCTGGCGTCCAAGTCGTCCAGCTTCATCTCAATGTTGGTCATCCGCTCGGCAATCGAAACAAAATCGGCCCGCGACGGCATGGCCAGCTGTTCGAGCGTTTTCAGCATCGCTTTTTCAATAGCTTCGCGGAATGGTGCGGAGACGGTGAGGTAACTGTCAAGCATCGCGCCGCTGGCCTGCGCATACGCCTCGGTGTTGACCATATCTACCATGGTCTTGGCCCAGGCGTCCATGTAGACATCGCGTACCCCTCGCCAAGGCTCCATAGGATCAAAACGCTTTCCATCGTTGGCGGGCTCGTCGCCCATTCGCCACCCCTTTCAGCACGAGGATACTCCGCCGGGTGCTTTTTTGCACCCGAGCGGCATCCTGCGCGACTGGCTCGTCTTGAACTCGACAATCGTTAATTCTTAGCGGAGGCAAACGGCTTGGAAGCCACGTTCAGAAACGACTTCTGCGCTTCGATCACAGCATCCGCTCCGCGCTGGAACGTATCGACGACCACACTCGCCGGTCCGGCTACCGAGCCGAGCTGCTTTTTGGCGCCTTCGAAGACGGCCTTGTTCTGCTCGCCGGCAAATTCAAGGACCTTCTTCTGGGCTTCCACTGAGCGCTCAACCGACTTCTGGATGGTGCTGGTCACGCCATCCACAATCTTCGCGTACGCATCGGTGCGCACCTTGGTGATATCGGCGACGGACTTGCTCTGCTCGACCACCAGGTCGATTGCGCTCTTCTGGGTTTCAATCGCAGTCTTGACTGCCTGACCGGCAACATCAAAGATGAAAGCAGGCGGGGTCACCGGGAAGTAGCTGAATGCGTTCTTCCACGCCCCGATGAACTCGGCGGTCTGCTCGGCAGCGATATCCAGGGTTTTCTTTTGCAGATCGGCAACACGCTCAACGCTGTTAAGAACGAGTGGAGTAAAAGCATCCACGAACTCAGGTTTCTTGGCTGCTGCGGCTGCGGGCGCCGTTTTCTTGCTTGACTTAGAGGTAGTAGACATGATTTGCTCCTTAGTGTTTAGTTTCCATGTTGCACAATATGCTGCACTGCAACATGAGCTAATCATACTCTCCTGGTCGGCCGTGTCAAGAAAAAAATGAGCCCAACGGAATGGTCCCTAAGACACTGATTATTAAGAAGTACGAGAACCGGCGGCTGTACAATACGGCCACCAGCCAGTACATCAACCAGGACCAGGTGGCCCAAATGGTGCGGGACGGCCAGGATGTCCGGGTGGTCGACGCCGCTACCGGGGAGGATCTGACCCGGCTGATTTTGGCCCAAATCGTAGTGGAGGATGCGAAAGCAGCGGACTCCGTTTTTCCCCTGGATGTGTTGCGCCAGATGATCGTGGCTTCGGGCCGCGCCACCCAGGAAAGCGCTCTGCGGTATATGAAAGCGATGATGGACATGTACCAGAATGCCTACCGCGCTTTGCCGCCGCCAATGAACCCTTTCGAATTCATGCAAACGCACTGGCGCCAGCCTCTCGGTGAGACGGTCCCCAACCAGATTATTAGCGGGTCAACAAGAAGTGCGAGGCAGCAGCAGGATCGGTCGCCGGTGGCGTCTGAAGGCAGTCCGCAAACTGCTGATGTCTCCGAACTCAAAAGGCGCATCGAAGAATTGGAAACAATGCTCTCAAAACGCGTACCAAGGAAGAGCTCCCGAAAAACGAAACCTCGCCGCAAGGCTTGACGCACTGCGGCAAAGGGACTAACCTGATCTGTTTCGCGGCGCCCAGCGATTGATCACTGACTTGGTCCTTGCTCACCCAAGGCGCTTTCCTCACTCAGAATGTACTGTCAGGAGCTCCGATGACTTCCCCTGCGCTAGACTCTGTTATTCAGGACGTCCATCAACCACTCGGAATCACCGCCATGGATACACCCAGCGTTCGCGAAAAAGGGCGGCCTGCTCGAGAAAGCGGGTTGCGTGCAAAAGTTGTTGTCATAACTGGGGCGGGCGCTGGGATCGGCCGCTCCACCGCGCTGCGGTTCGCCGAGGAAGGCGCACGAATTGCTGCCTGGGACGTATCTGACAAGACGGCTTCTCAGCTCGAATCTGCAATCAAGTGGGCCGGGGGCGAATCCCATTTTCAAGCCGTGGACGTCAGCAACGCGAGCGCGGTTGAATCGGCCGCCGCGGCGGTTGTCGAGCAGTGGGGTCGCATCGACGTTCTCATCAACAATGCCGGCATCGTTCGCGACGCACAACTGGTGAAGTGGAACGGCGGCAGCCCAGCGTCCATCATGAGTGAGGAGATGTGGGATTCCGTAATCGGGGTCAACATGAAGGGCGTCTTCCTGGTGACCCGCGCGGTTGTGCCCCACATGATCAAGGGCGGAGGCGGAGTAATTCTATGCGCGGCCTCCGTCGTGGGACTTCTGGGGAACTTCGGGCAGACCAATTACGTGGCCTCCAAAGCCGGGGTTATCGGAATGACTCGCACCTGGGCACGGGAGTTAGGCAAGCATAAGATCCGGGTCAATGCCGTGGCTCCGGGATTTATTGCGACTGACATGGTGAGGGCGATGCCCGCGAAAGTTCTGGAAGCCATGGTGGCACGAACTCCGCTGGGACGGGCAGGAACACCGGAAGATGTGGCCAACACATACTTCTGGCTCGCTTCCGATCAGGCAAGCTTCATTCACGGGGCGGTGATTTCCGTGGATGGCGGCGTGGTAATAGGAACATAAACCGCAAGCGCGGGCATTTTGGTGCCTTTACCCCGCCGGACGCGAGCGCATTGAGGACGAGGCAGGCTGTTCTGTTGTTCTCCTCTGCTCGCTCATTGAGTATCCCTCACCGTTGTCACCGACAGCTCGCAGCGTCTCTGCTACACTCAAATGTTTTGCTTATGCGCCCGGGCGGACTAACCAACTACATTTGAGGCAATCATGGACATCAGGACAGTAGGAGTAATCGGCGCGGGCACGATGGGCAATGGCATCGCCCACGTCTTCGCGAAGGGCGGATACGACGTGGTGCTGGTTGACGTGGAGCAGGGCTTCGTCGATCGAGGTCTGCAAACTATTCGCAAGAACTTGGAACGCGAGGTTCTGAAGAGCAAGCTGACGTCGGAGCAGCGAGATCTATCGCTGGCGCGCATCACGGGCACAACTGACCGGAAGCGTCTGGCCGATTGCGACTATGTCGTGGAGGCGGCCAGCGAGCGCTTCGAGATCAAGGCTGAACTGTTTCGCGATCTCGACGCGATGTGCCGGCCCGAAGTCATCCTGTCGTCAAATACTTCTTCCATTTCGATCACCAGGCTGGCTGCAGCGACCAAGCGGCCCGACAAGGTTATCGGGATGCACTTCTTTAATCCCGTACCCATGATGAGGCTGGTCGAGTTGATCCGGGGACTGGCAACTTCGGACGAGACTTTTGCAACCGCAAAAGCTCTCGCCGAGAAGTTGGAGAAAACGCCGGTCGAGGTAAACGACGCGCCGGGATTCGTCTCCAACCGGGTACTAATGCCGCTTCTGAACGAAGCCATGTATGCGGTGATGGAAGGCGTGGCCACTCCCGAAGCCGTGGACGAAGTCTTCAAGCTGGGCATGGCGCACCCGATGGGACCGCTCACGCTGGCGGACTTCATTGGACTCGATGTCTGCCTGGACATCATGCGCGTAATGCAGTCCGGCCTCGGAGATCCAAAGTACCGGCCTTGCCCGCTGCTGGTCAAAATGGTCGATGCCGGATGGCTAGGCCGCAAGTCAGGGCGCGGATTCTATCGTTACTAATGGACTTTCTTTCCTGAGTCCGCAAGAAGGATTGCCGGCAAAATACAGGTCTGAGCTGCGGATCAGCGTCATGACGGTAAGAGTTGTGTGCTAGTCGGCGAGTGGTCAAGTGCAATTCGCACCCGCCGATAAGGCTTTACATGTGGTACCCACCGTTGACGTTCAATTCTTGTCCGGTGATGTAGTCTCCATCCGCAGCAAGGAAGGCGGTCGCCTTGGCGATTTCCTCTGGCGACGCGAAACGGCCCAATGGAATCTTCGCCTTGATCTGGGCGGCAATCTCTTCCGGAATAGCGTCCACCATTTCCGTGGAAGTGAAGCCCGGCGCGACGGCATTGGCAGTGATATTGAACTTAGCCATTTCCAGCGCGAGAGTTTTCGTGAAGGCGATGATGCCGCCCTTACTGGCCGAGTAGTTGGCCTGGCCAAATGCGCCCATCTGCCCGACAACCGAGCTGATATTGATGATGCGCCCAAACCTCTGGTTGATCATAGCGGGCACGGCAGCGCTAGTGCAGTAAAACGTGCCGTTCAGGTTGACATTAATCACCGCTGCCCAGTCGTCATCGGTCATCTTGCGCATGCTTCGATCGCGCGTAATACCCGCGTTGTTCACCAGGATGTCGAGGCGCTGCCATTTGTCGATTACTTCTTTGACGATGCGCGCGGCTTCGCCCTTCTTGGCGACATCGCCCTGGACCAGCACGCACTCGACACCCAGATCGCGGATTTCCTCGGCCGCACTCTCGGCCTGCTTGGCGTCCGCCCGGAAGTTCAGCGCGACCTTCGCACCACGGCGCGCGAGTTCAAGCGCGATCGCACGTCCAATGCCCCGCGAGGCCCCGGTCACTAGAGCAACCCTCCCGACGAGCGATGTCGGTTGGTAATTTCCATCTCCACCTGCGACGTTTGCCATCTCTAAACTCCTGTCTTCTGAATTGCAGCTTACAATCGCGGGATCGATCCGCATAACCACGTAGCCCCCAACCGCGCCCGCGCCGAACCCGGGCGCGAAAACCCGCATGGGGTGATCAATCCTTCCTTCGCGCACGGCGTCATGAACAGCCATCAGAATACTCGCGGACGAAGTGTTGCCAACCCGTTCGATATTGAAAAAAATCCGGTCACCCGGAATCCCGGCCTCCTCGGCCAGCGTAAGCACCATGTTTTTGTTGGCCTGATGCGGAACCACCAACTCGATCGCGTCGATGAGCGACCCATCGCCACCGTTGGGGTTCGGGAGCTGGGTCAACTCCCCCATCATCTCCTTCAGATAGCGAGTCACGAGGGCCTTCACCTCCGGCCCGTATACGGTGATGTTGTTATCGAATTCCGGGTTGGGCCAGATGATGGAGTTTACCTCCGACCACGGTCCGCTGGCGTACGTCTGGAAGATCTCGATGTCGGAAGGAGTTCCTTCCGGTGCGGGCGCCACCACCACGGCGGCTGCGCCATCACCGAAGATCATGCGGGAGGTGCGCACCGTACCAATCTTGTCGGAGAATTTTTCGGCGCAAACCAGCAGCACCGGACGGTCAATTTCCTGCAGCAGTCGTACGGCTTCGGCGAGGCCGTAGGGCATACCTGCGCACGCGGCGACGATGTCGCACGAAGTATGCGTCTGCATCAGGCCCAACTCACCCGAAAGCCAGGTGGCAACCGACGGAATGAGCTTGGTGCTGGTGCAAGTGCAGAACAGCACAGCGCCAATCTCCGCAGGACGGCGGCCGGACTTCGCCAGGGCCTTCTTGGCCGCAAGCAGAGCCATGTCCTCGAGGGGCAACTGGGTGTAACGCCGCTGCTCGATGCCGGTTTTCTCGCTGATCTCCGCGGCGCTCATGCGCGACCAGCAATAGGCATGGTTGCGAATGAGGTCTGCGTTGGTGCAGATCACCTCGCCTTCATAGACGGCGATGGCCTCAAACCGGGGAAGAACCTTGAATCGCTTGCTTACCTCCACCGGCGGATACGGCTTGATGGGCTGACTCAGGGCCAAAGTGTCGGGCCGGATCATCCGATTCGGGCGAACCCGCGGCCCCCAATTTTCGTCCTGCTTTACCCGCTGGATAAACCGCAGCACATATTCGTTGCGCGGGTGAAATGCAACCACGTAATCGTCGTCCTTCAGCCTGCCGATTTCCGTTTGCGTGCTCGTCGATGGGTCCCACGGATACTGGTTGTGCAGAATCATGCACTGCCGCATCAAAGCTTCCAGCTCGGGCACCGGATGCAGACAGTCGATTACGTCCTCATACGTATAGCGCAGATAATCGGGGTCATACTCCAACAGGTGGCGGGTGCGGTTCGCAGGGTCGGCCAGCGCTTCAGAAACCGTAAAACGAATAGGCCGGAGCTCGCCCCCGGAGCTGAGTTTGTTGCGAAAAACATTCAGCAGAATGCTGAAGCTCCGGTCCTCCAGTTCTTCATCCCACGACGGGGGCAGAGCCTGGTAGCCAGCCTCGATCGCGGTTGCGATGGCGGACGCATCCCGTGCTTTGTATACCGGAAGGAAAACATCGTCGCGCTGCCGCGGGAGGTCGCCCCAGCGGGTGGGACGTTTCTCGTACATCGTGAGGGTGTAGCGATTCACCCAGAAACGGTTCAACACCAGGTCACGGCAGAGCTCATACCGGCTCTTGTATTCACCAGCTTGCACGCGCCCGGCAATCTCCACGTCCGTTGGCGCTTTCTCCCCGAAGTCACGCCGGATAACTGCTGCAAATTGTTTAAGCGTCTTGAATACTCTGAAGTCCAACTCGGGGAAAAAGTTGCCGGGGAAGACAATGCGGCCGTGAGAGTTGATAACGAAAGGTTTCAGCAACATTGGCTTCTAGTCCTAGCTTCCTGGTATCCGCACCCGACGCCCGCCAAGTCGCCAAGCCGTGATCAATGGCCATCTATGATTACAAGAAAACTCGAGAATCTTCTTGGCAGCCTGAGGGTTCCCACATCCGACGAATGAAGGTTCTGCATTCACTCGCTTCGAGTGCTATCGGTTATGCTACCGAGTATTATAAACATGGTGCTGTGATGCAAGCACTCGCGCACGGTGACGCCGATCACAGACCAGCTTACCCTCGCAGCACGAGTGTCAGCAAGAAGTCGGGAAAATGGGCCATGATTGATCGACTTGGCAGGGGGAACATTCTTGTGAAGCCAGATGCGTCGTCGAAAACGAATCGTCACTATGGTCGGGAGCTGGTTCATTCAGGTATTTCAGGACTACGCACTGGACGGGACGCGCAACTTCATGGGCAGCCCCTCTCTGCAGTCTTGACGCGATCAGCGCGGGCATCGTTGAATCTGGCGGCGCTAGGCGCATGCGCGGGTCTGTTGCAGTTCTGCCTGTCCGACCGCCGCCGCATTGCAAGAACCGTTGCATGGGGAGTGGCGGGCGGGGTCATTGGCTTCGTTGCCGGATTCACTTGGAAGACGCGTGACCTCACCGCAACCATGGCACGTTCAGCCTTGAAGGAGATGGGCACAGTTCGCGATGAACGCTGGCTCGATAAGCATCCGATAAGTTATGGATGAAAGGAACGAGAGCCTTCACGCGTCGTGGCGGAGGGAAACAAACTTGAGCCACCATCGCACAGTGTCATTCGAAGTCAACCAATATCTGGTTGATTTTTACAGCTTCTCCCGGCGACACCTTGACGGACTTTAGCTTTCCGGCTATAGGCGCCGTGACGTTGGTTTCCATTTTCATGGCCTCAAGCACGACCATCAGATCGTTGACCCGCAGTTGTTGGCCCGGCTGTACATTCACCCGCACAACGATTCCTGCTACTGGACTGCGGCACAGTTTGGGTTCGTCAACGTCAGATTCCAACGAAGACCCCGGTTTGGGAGGAGTGCGCAGCACTGTTGACTGAATGGTAGCGGTGCTGGGAGCGGGACGGTTATCCTGCGCCTGAGGCGAGTAGTCTTCTTCGGTGACCTCGACTTCGACTTCATACATCTGGCTGTCAATCAGGATTTGTAGTTTCATGGTGCGCCGCCTTCCGGGAGCACAACGGTTGGGGCATCGGTTGATCGAGGCACAGAGGTGGCTACCGCCCCCGCTGGATAAGGTTATGCGAACTTTGGATCATCACACGCCCTTGCCGTGCCCAACGCTCGACGCTGTACGGCGTTTGCAGCACTCTCGCAGCGCGCACCCGAACCTTCTTGCCAAGGAACGCCGTGACGGCTGCGGCCAGCACCGTCAAGGTTTCGGGCGTGATCTCCCGTGGCGACCCGGCTGATAACGGTGCAGGCATGTTGTGTTTGTCTCCGACCATCTTTATAGCGGGATAAGCCCGTGCTTCTTCGCCGGACGAAGCTCTCGCTTCGTGTGTAGCGCTTCTAATGCTTGCGCCAGATATCTTCTGGTCTCGGCGGGCTCGATTACGTCATCGACGAGCCGGCGGCCAGCCGATACGTACGGATTTGCAAAAGTGTGCCGATAGAGCTCGATCAGTTCATCGCGTCGTGCCACCTTATCTTCCGCGGAATCGATTTCACGACGAAAGACGATTTCCGCTGCGCCTTCGGCGCCCATGACCGCGATTTCAGCTGTTGGCCATGCTACCACCCGGTCTGCTCCCAGGTCTTTGCAGCACATCCCGATGTAAGCGCCGCCATACGCTTTGCGCACTACGACCGTTATCTTGGGGACGGTCGCGGCCGAGTAAGCGAAAAGAATTTTTGCTCCGTGTCGAATGATGCCCCCGTACTCTTGCTCCACACCCGGCAGAAATCCGGGCACATCGACAAATGTGAGCAACGGGATATTAAAAGCATTGCAGAATCGTACGAATCGGGCGACCTTGTCGGATGCGTCAATGTCGAGTGCTCCTGCGAGCACGCTGGGCTGGCTCGCGATAATTCCCACCGAGCGCCCCTGGATGCGGCCGAACCCGATCACTACATTCGCCGCGAATCCAGGCTGAATTTCGAAGAAGTCCTGATGATCCAGCAATCGCGTGAGCAAGGTACGAATGTCATAACCGACTTTTGATTCTGTGGGCACAATATCGTTCAACTCGACGTCGATTTCCAGCTCTGCGTCGTACGGCAGCCGGGGAGGATCTTCCAGGTTGTTCGATGGCAGGAAGCTCAACAGTCGCCGGCATAAAGACAACGCTCCATCGTCGTCATCGGCGATGAGGTGAACAACACCTGATCGATTCATTTGGGCCGCGGGCCCGCCGAGTTGGTCCGCGGTTACGCTCTCTCCCGTCACCTGCTTGATGACCTGAGGACCCGTAATGAACATCTGCGCGCGCTTGGTCTGAATGATGAAGTCCGTCAATGCTGGGCTGTAGGCTGCACCGCCCGCACAAGGGCCGCAGATAATGGAAATCTGCGGCACCGTGCCTGAAAGCATGACGTTGTTGTAAAACACACTGGCGTAGCCCGCCAGGCTGTCGATACCTTCCTGGACCCGCGCACCGCCGGAATCATTGATGAAGACGAATGGGCTGCCAGTCTTCATCGAAAGCCGCATCATCTCAGTGATCTTGGCACAGTGCACCTCGCCTGCCGCACCGCCTGCAACCGTAAAATCCTGACTGGCAAGGTGTATCAAACGGCTATCAACCGTTGCGCATCCGGTGACCACTCCATCCGCCGGCAGTTCTTTTCCTGCCATTCCGAAATAGGTGGCCCGATGTTGTGCAAAGAGACCGATTTCCTGGAAACTTTGTTGGTCAACGAGCTTCTCCACGCGTTCCCGCGCGGTGAGTTTGCCCGCTTCGTGCTGCTTCTGTAAGCGTTGTTTGCCGCCACCTTCCTTGATCTTCGCGCGCTTCTCGCGAAGTTCGTTGATTCTTGCGCCCATTGTCGGGCTAGGCGGTTTAAGAGTCGTAGCCATCTATACCTCCCAGGCTCGCTTTCGCAATTCGAAACCCTGATTCATACCGCTCGTCAATTGGCTGGTGTTACGGTGACTTTGTGCTCCCTGCCATTGAGTGTTACGACGTAAGTTACGGGCGATCTTGCTGTGGCATTGCCGCGGTTACTCGGCTGTTCTGAGTTCGAGAGTGCTGGCTCTTTACCGGCGTCGTTCTTTGGGCCTTCTGCCCTAGTCTTGAAAAACTCTGGTGCGATCTTTGGGAACATGGCGTAGGTTAAGACGTCTTCGTCGGTACCGTCGCAACCAGGCAGTGCGGTCGCCTCCGACTGCCGTCGTTGCCACTCCGGTTCAAGTAAGTCCGCCGGACTGCAAATGATCGGCGGCTTGTTGGCGCGAATGGATGCCATCTTCAATACGTCGGCATTCTTCTCTCCCAGCGCAGTGCCATAATAACCGAGCACCAAGTCGGCAAACTCCGTAGTTATCACCTTGTACTTGCCTTGCAAAACGTTAAACATCGCCTGGGTCCCTACGATCTGACTCGCGGGGGTAACCAGCGCAGGATATCCAGCGTCGCTACGGACGTTCCGAATTTCTGACAATACCTCCTGCAGCGAATGGCCTGCATCTTGTCCTTTCAATTGGCATTCCGTGTTCGAAATCATCGCCGCGGGTACCTGGCTCTCAAATATCTCGGTCTCAACGCCGCTTGGCTCATTGGAGAACTCACGGTAGTGCGGACGGACCATTGCGATATGTTGTTTGACACGAAGGACCCTCTCCATGTCGAGCCGCGTTTCGTAACCCGTGTCCTCCAGCATCTCCACAAAGCTCTCGGTTGGATTGTGTCCTCGGCCGAAAGCCAACGAACTGATCACCGTATCCACAATGTCGCATCCCGCCTCGACGGCCTTCATCAGCGACACCATCGTTACACCGGTGGTCGAATGCGTGTGAACATGAACCAGCGTGTCTTTCCCACACTTCTTCTTAATACCCTTAACCAATTCGTGCGCGGCTTGCGGTTTAAGGAAACCTCCGCCGTCTCTCACGCAAATTGAATCACATCCCAGTTCTTTCATCTGCTGTGCTATTTCGACGAGTTTTGCGACCGTGTGGAACGGACTGGGGTCATAGCAGATTGCGCCTTGCGCATGCTTCCCCATTTTCTTGACGGCTTTAACACTGGCCTTCAGGTTCCGGACATCGTTCAGCGCATCGAATATCCGGAACACGTCGATACCGTTCAGTGCTGCTTTCTCGACAAAATGCTCGACGATGGCGTCATCGAAACTGCGATATGCGACCAGATTCTGTCCGCGCAAAACCATCAGCAGCGGGGTCTTGGGTAGCAGCTTTCGATAGGTCCGCAATCTCTCCCATGGATCTTCATTCAGGAATCGAATGCTGGATTCGAACGAGGCGCCACCCCAACATTCCAAAGCCCAGTAGCCCGCGTTGTCCAGGTCTTCGCAGGCCGGGACCACATCCTCAAGAGCCATGCTGGTTTCCAGAAGGCTCTGCTGCGCATCTCGCAGGATCAAATCGGTCACTTCAATGATGCGTGCCATAATGCGGTTCCTTCCGCGATACTTGTGTTTTCATCTATTCAGCAATGGCATCGTGCTTGCCGTTAGAGGAATGGATGCTTACAGCGCGGGCAGTATTTCACTGGGCTTGAACATTGCCCGCATCTCCCTCTTCAGCGTCCTACTGGCGATGTTGCGCGGGACTTCATCATAGATTACTACGCCGCGCCTGCGGAACGCTGGTTTGGATCCTCGGGCGAAAGATCATATTCAAAGAGAGAATTCAGTTGCCGGCAGCCCAGATTGGACCCAAACCACCTCGAAGGCGAGGCTTTCTCGCTTACGCTAACGGCAACTGTGCAGTGTTGCTTACTTTGACATCGCGCCCAGCGCCGCACGGAAGATGACGTCAAAGTTTTCGCGGCCAGCGGACTGAACCGCGCTCTCGACGGCCTTCTCGGCAATAGCCCGCTGGTAGCCGAGATTGCTCAGTGCCGAGATCACGTCCTCTTCGACCGCGGAATGTGTTACGACCGGTTGGGGAGCGCCGAAACCTTCTAACTTGTCGCGCAGCTCGACGCACATTCGCTCGGCCGTCTTCTTGCCGATGCCCGGAATCCGGGTGAGCCGGGCGAAATCATTGCCGCGGATCGCGCCTACCATCTCGGCCGTCGCCATGCCGCTGAGGATGGTGATTGCCAGCTTGGGACCGATGCCACTCACCGTGATGAGCTTCTCGAAAAGCTGCTTCTCTTCGCGGCGGAGAAAGCCGAACAGCGCGATGGCATCTTCACGCACATGAGTGTGGACGTGCAGCGCGACTTCGCTACCGGGTGAGGGCAGATCGGAAAACGTCGGCACCGTAATGGTCACGTCATAGCCGACGCCCGCGGCCTCAACGATGGCCTGGTTCGGGTGTTTGGCGATGAGCCGTCCGCGAAGGTGCGCAATCATGCGGAATGATTGTAAATGGCTGACTCCGAATGTGCGCCACTGGAAAATTTCCGCGCAGACGTTAAACTGCAATGCGACTGTGGGCAAAGCGCCCGTTCGAGACTTTCACGCAACATGCCCAATCGCCGCCGAATGCAGGCAGACCAGATCGCTCCGCAGAGGTCGGCGCGAGCCGGTGGTCAGCTCACGGCTGCGCTGCTGCGCAGCGCTCCCATCCTCGCTCGCGCGTTCTTCGATCGTGACCCGATTACGGTGGGACGCGAGTTGCTGGGCAAGCTACTCATTCGACGGGAAGGCCGGAAATTCCTGGCCGGTCGCATCGTCGAGAACGAAGCTTACCTCGGCGCGGCCGATCCTGCGGCGCACGCGTACGCTGGCTTTACTCCGCGCAACGCGGTGCTGTTCGGCCCACCCGGGCACGCCTACGTGTACTTCATCTATGGCAGCCACTATTGCTTAAACGTCTCATGCATGCCTGCGGGCTTGGGCGAAGGCGTGCTACTGCGCGCCATGGAGCCGGTGTTCGGGCTCGAGGCGATGGCGCGTGCCCGAAGCATCAGTCTGCCTCCCGCACCACGCCTAGCACAGCTGCGTATGATCTCCAGCGGACCCGGACGCATGTCTGAGGCGCTTGGGATCACGCGTTTGCGGGACAACGATAAAGATCTCACTACGCGTCACTCGGACCTGTGGTTTGCCGATGACGGCTATCGTCCGGAGCGCATTGCGGCCACGCCGCGCATCGGTATCAGAAAGGCGGTCGAGGAGCCGCTGCGGTTTGTGATAGCCGGGAATCCCTACGTTTCCGCAAAACGGGTAAAGTGAGCGCCCACTACTCCGGATCGTGCCAGCCACCGATATCGGCGGCCAGCTCGCGCGAGTCCGGGGGGCCCCATGTGCCCGGCTCGTACATTTCCGTCGGGCAGCAATCGCCCAGGATGGGATCAACGATGGCCCACGCCGCTTCCACCGCATCCTGGCGCACAAACAGCAACTGGTCGCCTTTCATGGCGTCGGTGAGCAGCCGCTCATAGGCCTCCATCTCGTCGCTGCTGTTGTACTTCACGGCAGAGAGCTCTACTGGCATGGGCGCCATTAGCGGGCCCGGACGCTTAACGCGCGCACCCAGACTCAGCTCGATATCGGGCCCCAGGCGAAAGCGCAAATAGTTGCGGCCGTCGGCCCCCATCTTGCTCAACGGAGGTTTGCGCAACTTCACGTATACTTCGGTCGCGGTTACCGGCAGGCGCTTGCCCGCGCGAATCAGAAAAGGGACACCAGCCCAGCGCCAGGAATCAATCTCCAGCCGGACCGCAGCAAAAGTTTCCACGTCGGAGTTGGGCGAAACCCCCGGCTCGTCACGATAGCCGCGGAACTGCCCCCGAACGATATGCACCGGACTGAGCGGCGGAATGGTGCGGAAGATCTTGACCTGCTCATCGCGCACCGAGTCCACGTACATCATCGTCGGCGGCTCCATCGCGAGAAACGAGATCACCTCCAAGAGGTGGTTCTGCACCACGTCGCGGATGGCGCCCGCCTCCTCGTAGAACTTGCCGCGCCCCTCCACTCCGAAGGATTCAGCCATGGTGATCTGCACGCTCTGCACGTAATTGCGGTTCCAGATGGGCTCGAGAAAGCTGTTGGCGAACCGGAAGATCAACAGGTTCTCAACCGCCTCTTTGCCGAGGTAATGATCGATGCGAAAGATGTTGTCCTCGGGAAATGCCTGGTGCAGCGTGTCATTGAGTTTGCGCGCCGACACCAGGTCGCGGCCGAACGGCTTCTCCAGGATGACGCGCGCGTTCTTCGCACACCCTGAACTTGCAAGGCCCTTCACGACGACCGGGAACATACTGGGCGGTATCGCCAGGTAGTGCGTGGGCGATTGCGCATTGCCCAGATTGGCGCGTAAGGCCGCGTAAGTCTTGTCGTCCTGGTAGTCGCCATCAATGTAGCCGAGCAGCTCGCAGAGCTTTGGGAAGGCCTCCGGATCCACCCCTCCCCCGAACTTGGTGACGCTGTCGCGAGCTCGGTCCCTCAACTGTTCGATCGTCCAGCCCGACTTGGCCACGCCGATCACGGGCACGTCAAGCTCTCCGTGCTTCACCATGTTTTGCAACGCAGGGAAGATCTTCTTATGGGCTAGATCGCCGGTGGCGCCGAAGAAAACGAATGCGTCAGAATGCTGTAGCATGTGTCCCTCTTTGGGCTGGTGAACAACTAATGAACCGAGTATCTCCCGGGTTCAAAGTCAAGGTATAAAATACATCCGCAACAGTCTATCCGGAGTGCGAAGGGAACGGTAGGCGCCGCAATCTGCGGACGGTAAATAGTTCGTGAATGCGGCCGTCAGTCTAGGCTGCCCTGCTCGATCACAACATTCTCACGCACAATCAGGCGATGCGCGGCCATCTCCCGTAGCTTGGGCAGCACGCGGCTTACGTGTTCGTCGGTATCGACAAAGGAGATGACGACCGGCAGCTCGCCGCCCGCCTCGACAAGATGCGCCGTCTGTACGCTGCTTCGCCCTTGAAACCCTGCGACTGCGTGAAACGCAACCGCCCCAGCAACATTTTCCTGACGCAGATATTTCAGCACCTCCAGGTGCAGCGAACGGTGGTGCCAGGAATCACCTTCGGTGAGGTACATCGTTACCTGTACGGCCATAGAAGCTGTCATTTTACAACCCGCGCGCAATGGCTGCGCCAGCCAGAACCGCGGCCAAGCAGAGAGCGTTACTCGCCACAATGTTTATCCCCGCCAGAAGCCACTGCCCCTGTTCCACGAAGGCGAAGGTTTCGAAGGCATAACTGGAGAATGTTGTGTACGATCCGCAGAAGCCGATCGCGACAAGGAACCGCCAGCGCGGATCGAGTAGCACTCGCTCGCCGGCAAGGATTAGGAAAAACCCCAGCACCATGCTGCCGGTGATGTTGATCAAAAGCGTGCCGTAGGGGAAGGTAGCCGAGAAGGTACGAGCGATGTATCCGCTGAGGAAGTAGCGAGAGCTGGCCCCGGCAACCGCGCCCAAGGCGATCCACAAGTAGTTCACGATGGAGTTCTCCACACTGGTTCGTAGGAGTCATCAGCCCAGGGGCGGTTAACGGCGAACTCCATCGCCAGCTTTGAGTTTAACCGCAGCTCACCTGCCGTTCAACCATTGGCGGCTGACCGCTCCTGTACCATATTCACAGCCGCCCATGACCGCTCCCAACCCAATCCAGCACTCCAGCGGCCGCGTGCTGGAGTTTGATCCGTTGCGCCAATTGCTGGCGATTTACACCGCCTCGCCACTTGGACATGCAAGGGTGATGGATCTCACGCCCTCGTGTGACCGTGCATGGATCGAGCGGCAGCAGCAGCTCACTGAAGAGGTACGCGGATACCTGCGCGGTGGAGGACATTTCGATTTTAACGGCTTGCTCGACCCCACGCCGCTGATCGACAAGTCTCGCATACAAGGCGCTGCGCTGGAAACCACCGAGATTCGCGACTTGCTGCTCGTGATTGATCGCGCCGCGGAGTGGCGTGGGATTGCCCTGCATCCGCCGGTTGCCATCGAGGACAAGTGGCAGGCGGTCCTCCAGCTTTCGCATATGCTGGCCGATTTCACGCCTCTGCTGCGCTACTTCCGCAACAAAATCCTGCCCGACGGTACGCTCGACGACCGCGCCTCGCCTGAGTTGGCGCGCATTCGCCGCGAGATGGAAAAGCAGAAGCGCACTATCCAGGAGTCGCTGCGCTCTTATCTAAGGCGGCTTTCCGAGGGCGGAGCCGTACAGGAAGAGTTGGTTACCATCCGCGGCGAACGCTTCGTGATTCCGGTCAAGGTGGAACAGCGCCGCCGGGTGCAGGGGGTGGCGCACGGCGCTTCGTCGAGCGGGCAAACAGTGTTCATCGAGCCGCTGGAAACCATCGAGCAGAACAACGAACTGGTGCGGCTCTGCGATGAAGAACTGGCCGAAGTGCATCGCATTCTGCTGGAAATGACGGCGCGCTTGGGTGAACACGCCGACGCGCTGAGAACCGCCGCTCAGGTCCTGTCGGAGCTTGAACTGCAGTTCGCGAAGGCGCGCTTTGCGGAGGAGTACGAATGTACTGCGGTGAAGCTGTTGGCCGAAGAAACCGAAGCTGTGGCATCACAGCCCGTGGTGTCTGCCATCACCGAATCACCGGTCCATGGGTCATCCGGTGCGGCCTCGTGTGACGTGCTGATACTGCGCAATGCGCGTCATCCGCTGCTGGAACGCACGTTGAGGCTGAAGGGTATTGCTGTCGTACCGCTCACCGTGGAACTCGACAGCCAGCACCGTCAGCTCGTCATCAGCGGTCCCAATACCGGTGGAAAGACGGTAGTGCTCAAAACAATTGGCCTATTGGCGCTGATGGCGCAGTCGGGCGTCCCGGTCCCGGCCGAGCGCGCCGAGATGCCGATCTTCGACTCAATCTTCGCTGACATCGGTGACTATCAGTCCATCGAGCAGAGCCTCTCGACGTTTTCGGCGCATGTCACCAACATCGATTTCATTTCGCACCACGTAACGGCGCACTCGCTGGTGCTGCTTGATGAGTTGGGCTCAGCCACCGATCCGGAGGAAGGCGCAGCCCTGGCCGTGGCCATCGCAGATTACTTCCGCCGGGCGGCATGTCTGAGCATCATCTCGACGCACCACACCGCGCTCAAGGTGTACGCGGCGAACACGCCGGGTGTGCTCAACGCTGCGGTCGGCTTCGACGAGCACACGCTGGCGCCCACGTTCGAGCTGCGCCTCGGTGTGCCCGGCGCGTCCGCGGGCATCAACATCGCGCAGAAGCTCGGCCTCAATCCGGAGATCATCGGAGCAGCGCGCCAGCGGGTGACTTCGCAGGCGCAGGACGTGTCGCGCTTCCTTGACCGGCTGCACAGCGAACTTCGCCGGGTTGATAAGGAGCTCGCCGCCCTCAATACGCACGAGCAGGAGGTGGCGCGGGAGCGCACCCATCTCGCCACCGAGGGCCGCAAGGAACAACGCGAGAAGGTGCGCGAGCTGGAGAAAAAGCTGGAAAGTGTGCTGCACGATTTCGAGTACCGCGCGCGTGAAACGGTGAGCGCGGTGCAGGACCGCGCGCAGGCGCTCAAGCTGTCCAAAGACGCCGAGCGTCGCATCGCTAAAATGCGCCGCGAATTTCGCGAGCAGTTCGATTCGACGGTGGTGGCGCACGCGACCGGCGCCGACACTGGAGATCCGCACGCGCAGCAACATGTGGTGAAGCAGGTGTCGGTAGGCGACACCGTGCGCCTGAAGTCGCTGGGTCGGGACGCGCGCGTGCTCCGCTACTTCGATGACGATACTTTCGAGGTCGCGGTCGGCCCGATGAAAATGAGGGTCGCCCGTGACGATTTTGCCGAGGTGGTCGCACGGGCTGGCGCGAATCCTGTCGCGGAGGCACGTGCTCGCGGGATCAACGTGTCGCTCGCACGCGAAAACGACAGCGTCCCGACCGAGATCAACGTCATCGGTCAAACAGTGGATGAAGCCACGGGCGCCGTGGAGAAGTTTGTGGATCGCGCATTCCTTGCCGGCGCGTTGCGCGTTCGGGTGGTACACGGAAGCGGCATGGGCATTCTGCGCAAGGCGCTGCGGCAGTTTCTGCAAAATCACCCACATGTCGCCCGTGTCAGCGAGCCCCCGCAGAATGAGGGTGGTGGCGGCGCCACTGTGGTCGAATTGCGGACGTAATTGCCGCTTTTCGCTCTTCGCCAAACGTCTATTCGCAATCATGCCAGCTAGTGGTATCTGAAATCCGAGGGCTGGACACGACTGCCGTGGCGAAAAGCGAACAGCGAAGAGCGAAACTCGAAGAGCAATCAGCGGCTTTCTTGCACTTCCCGACTTGCCTCTCTAGACTTGTTCCAGCGATGAGTAGAGTCGGCCAAACCATCAAAGGCTACTTCTGGTGGACGTCGCCGCGCGGGAGCGTCCATTACGACGTGATGGTTACGCTCATTCTCGCCTTCATTTTTCTGGCGCCACTCTGGATCAATTTTCGCGACAAACCGCAGGAGCGTCCGCCGCGGCAAACGGAGGTCATCGTGCAACAAGTGGACGACGGCTTCCTCTACAAGGTGGATGCCTCGGCGGTGAAGCCGGACAGCGATGCAGACATTCGCGAGTCACTGGCACGCATCATCGAGCCGGTCGCAGGCGAGATCACGATTGACCGCTACGAACCGGTACGCGACAGCAAGCACAAAGTGGTCGCGTACCAGGTGTGGGGACATCGCTAGCCCGAACTGATTGTTGTCGCCCAGGCAACAGGATTAATTTGTGAAAAGGATGAACCTAAAATTCGCTTTAACCGCTGCGTTGCTGTGGTTTCTATGCTGCGCCACCGCTGTGCCGCAAACGCAGGACCTTGAATCCGTCCTGGGTTCGATGGACAAGGCTGCCGCCAATTTCCGCAGCGCCCAGTGCGAATTCGTGTGGGACCAGTATCAGAGGGTAGTTGACGATCACGATTACCAAAAGGGCACGATGTACTTCCGCCGCCAAAGCGAAGGCGTGCAGATGGCGGCTGACATTACCTCTCCCGCAAAGAAGTATGTTCTGTTTACCGGGAATCTTGTCAGCCTCTATGAGCCATCGATTGATCAAGTCACTGAGTACGACCCTGGCAAGAACAAGGCTGACTTTGAGAGCTTCTTGGTACTGGGATTCGGCGGACGAGGCCACGATCTTGAGAAATCGTTCGATGTGAAATTCGCGGGAATGGAACAGGTGCAGGGCGTGAACGCTGCAAAACTGGAGCTGACGCCGAAGTCGCAGCGAGTGCGGAACATGTTCCAGATGATCACGCTGTGGATCGATCCGGCGCGTGGCGTCAGCGTGCAGCAGAAGTTTCAGGAACCTTCAGGCGACTATCGGCTCGCCAAGTACAGCAACATTGAGATCAACCGCAAGATTTCGGGTGACGTTTTCAAGTTGAAAATCAGCGGCCACACCAAGGTAATCAAGCCGAATAGCTAGCCTGATCTTTGGTCGCTTCCTCGCGCCGCAACTTCTCCACCCGCTGGGCCATGGCCCACTTCAACTCCTCGATACCTTCACCCGTGACCGCTGAGATGGGAAATAACTCCAGTTTCTTGCGCTTGCTATAGCGCTTCAGTTTGGCGAGTTTGTCATTATTGACTGCGTCCATCTTCGAGGCGACGACAACGGTCGGCTTTGAATCGAGGCCGGCGCCGAAATTCGCCAGCTCTCGCGTGATCACCTCGTAGTCCTTCGTCGGATCGAGACGGCCGCTGGCATCGGAAACATCAACCAGATGAGCAAGAAATCGCGTGCGCTCGATGTGTCGCAGGAATTGCGTGCCCAGGCCCGCACCCTGGCTGGCGCCCTCGATAAGGCCGGGAATGTCGGCAACAACGAAGCTGATTTCGTCCGGCGGTTCGCCGACCACGACCACGCCGAGGTTCGGCTGCAACGTCGTGAACGGATAATCCGCGATCTTGGGGCGCGCCGCCGAGATGCGCGAAATTAGCGTGCTCTTGCCGGCGTTGGGATAGCCGACGAGCCCGACGTCGGCCAGCAGCTTCAACTCCAGCCGCAGTGCGCGCTCCTCGCCCGGATGTCCGTCTTCGTGCTCGCGGGGAGCCTGATGGGTCGAAGTTGCGAAGCGGGCGTTTCCGCGACCGCCGCGTCCTCCGCGCGCCACCACGATGCGCTCATCGGGATGCGAGAAGTCGTGTACCAGCTCGCCTGTTATCTCGTCGTAAACGATGGTGCCGACCGGCACTTTCAGTAAGACGCTTTCGCCCTCGCGGCCGGTCTTGTTGGAGCCTTCGCCGTGGCGTCCGCGCTCGGCCTTGTATTCGGGATTGAAGCGGAAGTGCACCAGCGTGTTATGGCGCTCACTGGACTCCATGATGACGTCGCCGCCGCGCCCGCCGTCGCCGCCCGACGGCCCACCGCGCGGCACGAACTTCTCGCGCCGGAAGGCCATGCAGCCGTTGCCGCCGTCGCCCGCCTTTATACGAATTTTGGCTTCGTCAACGAACATCAGCGATTAGCAATTAGCAGCTGGTAATTTGCCAGACTATTCTGCGTGGCCACTGCTTCAAAGGCTCACACGTGCTCCAGAGAATTGAAAAGGCCTCGCCGTGACGAGGCCTTGATGTTCCCTTCTCAAATCGACCGACCGATTGCATCGTTGCGCCGCATCCCACGAACCACGAACCGCGACACTAGCTGCTAGTTGCGAGCGACTAGTTGCTCGGTTGTTCCTGCGGAAGCACCGACACGAATTTGCCCATCTGGCCGCGGTCCTTGAACTCCACGACGCCAGTGATCTTCGCGAACAGCGTGTCATCCTTGCCGCGGCCGACGTTGGTCCCCGGCTTGATGCGGGTGCCGCGCTGCCGCACGATGATGGAGCCGCCCGACACAAGCTGGCCTCCAAACGACTTCACACCCAACCGCTGCGCATTCGAATCGCGGCCGTTCCGGGAGCTGCCTAAACCTTTTTTATGTGCCATAAATATTCTCTTTTCGCGGACTACGCCGTGTGGTCCGTGCCGTCCACGTTGATGCCGGTGATTTTCACGGCGGTGTACGGCTGGCGATGTCCGTTCAGCTTCTTGTATTGCTTCTTGCGCTTGTAGTGGAAGACCAGAATCTTGCCGTTACGGCCCTGCTCGACCACCTGGCCGGTGACAAACGCCTTCGACGGCTTGCCGATCTCGCCAGCGGTGGCGCTGACGGCCAGTACATCGTCGAACTGCACCTTCTCACCGCCAGCCTGCGGCACTTTCTCGATCTCAATTACGTCTCCGGGTGCGACGCGATACTGCTTTCCCCCGGCGCGGATCACCGCGTACATGGCAATGCCTCCCAATGAACTTTTCCGATCAGGGCCAAACGACACCTGGCCGCTTCGCCCCCGCCTGTGGCGCTCGAGATACAGCGAGCATCCTCGGCTTCATCCGTCGCACACACTGCGGCGCGAACGGCTTAAACTCTTTATGCGCTTGCACTTCCCCGAGCCAGGAAGGAAACCTTCACGGAAAGGCGGGGTGTCCCTGACGGGACCTGCTAGTACAGGCAAACCATAAAAGTGTAGCGTGTTTTGGCAACTCAGGTCAAACGGAAGTCGGGGTGAGCATTACATCCCCCCTAAAGTTACCCCACCGTTACCAATTAGTAACTGGATCGTCGAGCGGGGCTGGCCGGTCACGCTAGCGGTTGCGGACTGGGAGTCGGCAGGTGGCGTGTGG
>Ga0181532_10000403_pt1 | contig 45004 bp, 26 predicted proteins | sample PEATcosm2014_Bin_33_FD_119768 | JGI IMG/M metagenome (GOLD analysis project Ga0181532, IMG submission 119768) | Peatland microbial communities from MTU Mesocosm Facility, Houghton, MI, USA - PEATcosm2014_Bin11_30_metaG | ecosystem: Environmental > Terrestrial > Soil > Wetlands > Peat | place... | reverse complement strand
CCGGTGAATCCCGCCAAGCCGGTCGGAACTGTGGGCAGTTGGTACTGGGTCGAGAAGCGAAATTGAAAGACGACTTCATCCAAGCCATCATTGTTGTTGTCAACATGAATCTGATACAGGATGTGAGGATCGAAGGGAAACCAGTTCGGGCCATTCGCCGGCTCCGCGAACGGATTGACCCCCATGATCAGGGTGATACTCGGCGGGCTTGTGTCGTGGCCGCTGCTGTCGTAACTGCGAAAAGCCCAAAGATCGGTGATATCCGCCAAGGGGTCGAGGGCCGTGATGGGCGCTTCGCGGTGGCTGGAGGCCAGCGCCCGGATTGGGCCTACGAGCGGGACCGTCGCGGCGGAGACCGCCAGCAGGGCCAAAACCAGAATAACGATGCTTCTTTTGCTCTTCATCATGCACCTCATCTCCAAGATTTTGTGGTTCAACGCTTGTGAAACAAGCTTCCTGAGACAAACGCCGGGGTTCCCTTCAAGCCAGGCTCGAACGAACGGCCTGTCGGATAGTAGAGCTCTCTCTTCCCCGTCGTGACGGCAGGGCGGATGCGCTCCACGCCAAGTCCTCGAAATGGTTGCCCGTTTATAGGTACGTCAAAAGATGGCTTGGCGGATTGCTGGTTTGGGAGAAAAGTTGAAGAGCATCGTGAAACAGCGCGGCAGAGCCGCACCTAAACACGTAGGGCCGAACGGCGTTCGGCCCTGGGGCGAGCGCCGCATGCCCCTACTATAGGGCGGGTCGGCCACAGCAACCAAAACGAACTTCTCTATGTCCCCTGGGCAATTAGAGCCTCAACACTGAGAACACGAAGCGTCTCCGTGAGCTCTGTGTTCAGTCTTTCGTGGCGCAGAAATCACAGAGCAACAAGGCCGCAACCAAATGCAGATTCTTCGCTTCGCTCAGAATGACATGTCATCCTGAGCGAAGCGAAGGATCTGCTTTTCTTCGCGCGCCGCGAAGAAACTCTCCCTTCGTAGCGCAGTCCAGAGATCCTCGCAAAACAACAACGTCCCGTGGACTAGCTTTAGATCCTGGGTGCAGGCGACGGAGTGCTGGGGCGGAAGTGTAACCGGTCAGGAAACGAGGCCGATGAGGACCTTGGGTCCGGTCGGAGCGGGAACGCCGCCGGCAGGTTCGATGGTGACGGCGAACGCCTTGGCGGTAAGGCCCTGCGGCAGGGAAGGCAGGATCACCTGGCCGTTTCCTCGCGAGTCAGTGTTGAAGACTCCGGCGCCAACGGGCGATCCCTGAGCGGGAATCAGCCACAACTCGTACGTCTGGCCGGCGGGAAGCGAGTGAAGGTTAGTGGTATAGAAGAGCAATCCTCCGGTCGGATTGTAGAACGCTTTGCCGTGGGGGACGGGACGAGCGGCAGTGGGTGACAGGTCCACCTGGATGGTTTCGGGGGCGGTTAGAACATTCAGGGCGGCCTGGGCGCGAGCGGTCGCGACCCTCAGCTCGCGGCTGGATGCCTCGAGCTGCGCGCGGGTGAGCTCGAGTTCGGCCAGACTGCTGGAAAGCTTGCGGTTGTCGATCGCGAGCCACGCTGCCGCCACAACGAGGATTAGACAGATCGCAGCCCACACTGGCGCCCACGCGGCTAGCCAGGATCGGCGGCGGGGCCGGAGGGACTGCTCGCCCTCAAGCCGCTGCGCGTTACGCGCTTTGAACGACTCCAGAATTCGTTCGCGGACTTCCGGAGGCGGCGCGACAGGCGGAGCGGCCAGCGCCAGAAGGGCAAGACGGCTCCGAGCGGCCGCTCGCTGGGCGCGGCGTTCTGCGCTATCGGCCAGTTGGGCCTCGAACTCGGTCTTCTCGCTGCCGTCGAGAACACCCATTTCGTAAAGTTCGAAGTCTTCTTCGAATTGGGGGTGCCTATCCATAATCCCTTACGCGCCGAAAACAGTCTTTAGCGAAGCGAGCGCGGCCCTTAGTCGTGTTTTGATTGTACCTAGTGGATGCCCGGTGCGCTTCGCGATTTCACTTTGGGTGAGACCTTCGAAGTAAGCGAGCTCCATGGCTTGACGCTGCGCCTCTGGCAAAGCTCCTAAGGCCGCGCGCACGCGCTCCGCCATTTCATTCTGCGCCGCAGCGCTCTCCAGGTCGAGCGCCCGCCCATCGAGAGTCACCACGACTTCCTCGTCCACAGATGGGGTTTGGCGGCGCACGCGGTCAATCGAACGATTCCGCGCCATCACCAGCAGCCAACCGGAGAGGCTCCCTCGCACGGAATCGAAACGCGAAGCATTGCGCCAGAGCTGATGGAAGATATCCTGCAAAACCTCTTCGGCGGAACCGCTGTCACCTAAAATGCGCTTGGCCACGGAGTACACCAATCCTCCGTAACGGTCGTACAGGACGCCTAGCGCCACCTCGTCACCGTTCGCGATGCGGCGAATCAGGCCCTCGTCAGAGTCCCGGCGATCAGGCTCGTGCCCGCTAATCGGGTCCACTCCGCGCTCCTTCTAATACTACGAACAATGAGCTTATACGGTTTCTTTTCGGTCGGCAACGGCTTTGGCTCGGTCGTGAGGCAATAAGGCGGGGCGCGCTGACGTTGCGGAAATGCACCTTGAAGATCTTTCGGCGCGAGCCGAAGTACTGTACCGTCTCCAGCAGACTCTTGCGGGTGTACTTGCCGCCTTTACGCCGCCACTTGGCGAGCTAAACTCGCCGCTGCGCCCTCAAACTTTACCTCTCCCTGTTTTTCCTTTGACAAACCCAATGGCATTTGGTAGCCTATAGGTGTGGTCATTTGATGGACACATTGTCGTGCGCAGCCTCCAGACCGCGATGAAAAACGCAATAGTCCCGGTACTAGGGAAAACCGGGGTCCGAAAAAACAAAAGATAGTACGATCGAAGCCAGTATACTGTTGAAAACAAAGAATGGCATGTCAGAAACGAACTAAAACGAACTCAAAACGAACCCCAATTGAGTGCTCAAATGCGTGAAATGGAACCAAAATTCGAGCTTATCGACATCGCCCACGCTCGGGGCGGGGGGCTGGATCGGGGGGATGCGGCAGGCACCGGAATTGGCGGGCTGGGGGAAACCCGGGGAACCGCGAGATAATGCAAGAATACCGGGAACAAAGCCAGAATGTTGATGAAAACAAAGCACATCACTTTTTTGAAGGGTGCGAATCAAGGGCCTTCGGCGTGCCAATCGGCCCAAATCAAGCCCTGAAGGGAGCAAGGAACACCACGATTTGGGAAAACGAGGTCAGGCTCCGGCGTCGCAAGGGTGTGGCAGGAAAGTGGACACAATGTCAGCAAGACAAAATTGAGGCTTTCCCGCGCGGGCTGCGGTTGCGACTGGGCATGAGTTTACCGGAGTGAGGAACCTTGCATGAGGACACGTTGGGGCAAGATCAGCCGGAGAGCGTTCGTTACCCGGGGCGCCTCCGCGGCGATCACTGCATCGGCGCTGGGAATGGATGGGTTCGCTCGATCTGAATCCGGCCGTGCCCCGTCAGCCGCCGGCGAGGACAAACGACGCGAGTACCTCGACGTGCTACTGAAGATTCTGCCGCCGAGCTCGAAGAACTTCACGGGACGGATTAACGCCTACGACAAGACCTGGGAACAATGGGTGCACCGCACGGGCGAACTTCCACCCGATTTCGACAGCATGCCTTCCGTCGCGGAACTTCCACCCCTGAACTTGACGAGCCGCGAAAACTGGGCGCGCGAACGGCAGCGCATCCGAGCCCTGTTCGAGCAGTGGGTTTACGGCAAGATGCCTCCCCCACCCGAAAACCTCCGGGCCGCGGTCACGGGGACTCACAGCGAGGACGGTGTGACAGTCCGTGACGTGCGCCTCGAGTTCGGTCCCGGGCATCGCGCCGCTCTTCGCCTGCAACTCCTGATCCCCTCTGGCCAAGGACCGTTCCCGGTCTTTCTCACGAATCACGGCCGCCAGTGGCCATGGGTCGCGACGGCTGTCCGGCGCGGCTACCTCGGGTGCATTTACTTTGCCTCTGACCCGATTTTCGGTACGAGCGACGATTCCGACGCCTACATTGATATCTACCCCGACTACGACTTTTCCTGCCTGGCGCGCTGGGCATGGGCGGGTATGCGCGCCGTGGATTATCTTTACACTCTGCCCGAGGTGGATAAAGCCAAGATCGCCCTCGCCGGACATTCCCGGAACGGCAAGCAGGCGCTCCTGGCCGCCGCGTTCGACGAACGTATCGGCGCTGTGATTCCTTCCAGTGGCAATACCGGGGAAGATAATCCCTGGAGATATACCAGCGAGATGTTTGTGAACGAGAGCCTGGAACAAATCACCGGCGGCTTTCCGAACTGGTTTCACCCTCGGCTGCGATTTTTCTCGGGCCGGGAGGATAAGCTGCCAATCGATCAGAATCTGCTGGCGGCGCTGGTGGCCCCGCGCGGGCTCTTCATGTACTCGGCGTTTTCCGAGTCGGAGGGCGGGCCTTTTGGGTTCGAACAGGCTTACCGGTCCGTGTTGAAAGTTTACGAATTCTCCGGGGCGGAAGACAGGCTGTGGCTCAACCTCCGCGACGGCGAACACCCGACCACGGCGGAGGACATCGAGATATTTGTCGATTTTCTAGACTCGGTGTTCGGGCGGAAGCGCTATCCCAAACGCGAAGCGTGGATCAACGGATATACGTTCGAACATTGGAGAAAGGTTTCGGGCGAGTCGATTGATCCGATGCAGTATGCGGCGAAGGCGTCTGGGGGCTTCAGCCGGGGCAACTGGGAAGAAAAGAAGGTTGCCATCCAGCGCCAAATCGCGTGGGCGCTGGGCGAAGAACCGGGCGGGATCCGCTTTCCCGCGCGCGATAGTCCGGACGGGCAGATTCAGTCGAGCGACGGCTGGCTGTCGCTGCTGTTCGAGCGGCCTCTGAAGGCGCCCGGCATGGCATTTGCGCCGATTGCCTTCGGGGACGACCTCAAAGCCGACCTTTACTACCCCGAGCACGCAGACCTGAACAACGCCGTAGAGGGCCACAGGCTGCCCCTTGTATTGTGGCTGCACCCGTTTTCATATTGTACCGGCTACTCGCGGGGTATGGCGCCCACGTTCAGTTCGCTGATCGGGCGGGGCTTCGCAGTTCTGGCATTCGATCAGATCGGCTTCGGAACCCGCGTCCGTAGCGCGCGCCAATTCTACACGCGTTATCCGCGATGGAGCCTGATGGGCAAGATGGTGGCAGACACACGAGCCGCTTTGGAAGCTGGTTGCGCACTGTCGGCGATTGACCGGAAGCGCGTCTACGCTGTTGGATACGCGCTGGGCGGGAAAGTCGGCTTGTTGGCCGCTGCCCTGGACGAACGCATTAAGGCCCTGGCGGTGATCAGCGGGTTCGACCCTCTGCGTCTGGACACGCCGGCGAGAGGCGTGGAGGGCATCCGCCAGTACTCGCACTTGCACGGCCTGATTCCCCGGCTCGGCTTCTTTGTGGGGAACGAGGAGCGGTTGCCGCTCGATTTTGACGAGGTGCTAGCTTTGGTGGCTCCCCGGCCCGCCTTAATTGTCGCGCCGATGCTGGACCGTTACGCTCGCGTGGAGGACGTGCGGCGCGAGGTCGGGGAGGTGCGTCGTGTCTATGAGCACTACGGCCGCACGGACGCACTTCAACTCAATATCCCGCTCGAATTCAACCGGTTTTCAGGCAGCGTGCAAGACGAGGTGTTCGACTGGCTCGACAGGCTTCGATGAAAGGGTTTCCGAGGAACCCCCAGAGAATCCACAGGAAGCCGAAGGAAAGTGCAACTCAACGGGGAGTTCTGTGAGGGGGCGCCTTTGTGGACGTATCGGCTACCATAGCCTTTCCTTCCCTCCCACGTAGACGAGCGACAGGCATAGCCCCGTCACCACGGCAGGCATTGGGGAGAAGGACCCCGGCTTCAGCATGCCGACCATGAAGTAGGAATACTCTCCTACTAACATGATCGCCCATACGCCCGCCAGCATCCAGTAGTGTCTCATACGCTCCCGTAGTGTCCTATGCTCTTCCCCTGGTCGTCGTACACATGGGTCGGGATCATCGCGACGCCCTGCCTTTTGGTGCCCATACAGCTTGTCCCGACAACCCCTTGGTTGCCGGGCTGAATCATGCCAGGCGTTCATAAGAGATATGCGCGAAAAAATCTCGATGGCGGACCCTGCCGGCTCGGCCTGCAAGTGAACCCTTGCTCCATACTGCTGAACCCACCCTGAAACTCGACCAGGGTACTCCGGCGGCGCAAACCCGTATCACTTGCTTACAAGGCCGTTAAGCTCGGAAAGAAGTGCCTCGAACTCTCTATTCGTTAGAAAGGGCGTTGACTGTGGGCTGTAGATGCTGTCCAAGATTTCCGTGTTTTCGCCGCACCGGGGGCAGATTCCGTCCCCGTCCAGGGACGATTGTGCTCTCCCGCACACTACGCATTTCATGGTTGATCCCTTAATTCTGTGGCCCGGATCAATCATAGTCCCCAAGGCCGGGCCGGCGCAATCGGGCGCAGTACCTAGGGCTCCTTAGTGTCGCGGGAGTATGTTTATCTGATGGCTCTCATCGGAAGGTTGCCAGCTCATTCAATTTTTAAGACGAGCGGCAAATGATCCGAGATCTCATTCGTGGGGACTGAGAACTCTCTAACATTGACATCCGGACTTACAAAGATATAGTCAGAAAAATATTGCTTGTTCTCCGGGTACAGCTCCCAACTAAGCCGGTTGCGTGTTGTTCGAATTCTGAATTCTTTGATGAGACTTCGATAGCCGTTTTCCTCAAACATCTGCGCACTCTTTGTTTCAGGCCGGAGGTTGAAATCGCCGCCAAGAATCTTCATGCCTTTCTTTTCCTCGAAGAAATCTAAGAGCTCCTGCGATTGAGCGATCCGCTGCGGGGTGTCCAGTTTACTGCCCGGTCGCGCTGTGCCGTGGAGGTTGCAGAGATGAATCGCAGTATTCTGCATGTTGATCTGAGTATAAATGGCAAGGCCGGCGCCCGGCTGGTTTTCGAGCACGAACTCGGAGGACAGCAACTCAAGATCGCTGCGCACAAACGTTGCCTGGGAGAAATCATCGTCTTCTGCGACCTTTTTATAGCCACTGATCATGCGATAGTTCGGCAGCAATTCTCCCAAGAGAGTCCGCATTTCCTCATAGACTTCCTGAAAACAAAAAACGTCAGTATCCGGAGCCTGCCGTTTGATGAATGCGGAAATGCCTTCTCGAATTTTGCCGTTCCAGGTGTTTAGGAATATCACTTCCATGGGGAAGATTATTATAGCAGGCAACTTCGTCCGACCGGCTACTGGGGCGTGAAATGGGGCAGATCTGCAAAGCGCAATTGCGGTGAATTCGTGGATCGGAAGACCGATTTCGGGACGGTTCGCGAGCTGCGCGACTGCGTTGAGCTTAAGCGCCCGTATGCACGGCAACGACATCGTAGGTCCCACCGGCTTGGGTGCTGAATTTTGCCAGGCCAAGCTCAGGTGCTGAGACCTCGACCGTCGCGCCATCCGAGGTCACCTCCACGCGCGACGCAGTACGCAGCTTGCACTCTTTCCCCAGCCCCGAGCGGACCGAGGCGCGCGCGAGCTTGCCGTCCTTCCAGGCAATGTCCACTTCGAACACCCCGCGGGCGCGCAAGCCTTTCACCGATCCGGTTGCCCACGCCCGGGGGAGCGCAGGCAGCAGGTGCAATTCATCGTGGTGGGATTGCAAAAGCATCTCCGCCACCCCCGCCGTGCCGCCCAGGTTGCCATCCACCTGAAGCGCCTTGCCGTCGCGAGAAAACAGGTTGGGAAACAGGGCCTCGCCAATGAGTTTCTTGAGAGTGCGATGGGCCCGCTCGCCATCCAGCAGGCGCGCCCAAAGGTTGACCTTCCACGCCATGGAAAAACTCAAGCCGCCTTCGCCCCGCATGATGATCGCGGTCTTGGCCGCTTCCGCAAGCTTCGGAGTGCCGCCAAGCGAAATCTGGTTTCCCGGGTAAAGTCCCCAGAGGTGGGAGAGATGGCGGTGCTGCGGTTCGATGTCATCCCAATCTTCCAGCCACTCCTGCAAGTTTCCGCGCTTCCCGACCTGCATGGGCGGCAAGCGCCTTGTGGCGTCAAGCACGCGCCCGCGAAATTCCGAATCGAGGCCCAGAAGTTCCGCGCCCTCGGCATAGTGGCCAAACAGGTCGCGAAGGATCTGGATGTCGATCGTCGATGCGGCGCAGATGGTGGTTCCGGGAAGATAGATGCCGGTGGTTTCGTCGAGATATCGCTCATTGCCTTCGCGCTTAGGAAAGTTCTCAGGCGACATGGAGGGACACGTGACCAGCCATCCGTACCTGGGATGCTCGACCAGTGTATCCAGGAAGAACTGGGCCGATCCCTTCAGGATGGGATAAATCCTTTGGAGATACTCGCGATCCCCGTTGAACAGGTAATGATCCCAGAGATGACTGCAAAGCCATGCCCCTCCCACGGAGAAGGTCCCCCAGGTAGGGCCATCCATAGGCGCTGTGGCCAGCCAGAGGTCCGTGTTTTGATGCAGCACCCACCCATTTGCTCCATACATAACCTTAGCTGTGCGCTCACCTGGCGCCACAATCTCGCGGACCATTTCGATGAGCGGCTCGGCACAGTCCGCGAGATTCGCGACCTCCGCCGGCCAATAGTTCATTTGCAGGTTGATGTTAGTGGTGTATTTGGAGCCCCACCAGGGATTCATGTCCTGGTTCCAGATGCCCTGTAAATTGGCAGGCTGGGTTCCAGGGCGTGAACTGCAAATGAGCAGATATCTCCCGTACTGGAAGAAAAGCGTCACCAGGTGCGGGTCGTCGCTGGCCGGGAGGTTTTTCAGGCGCTCGTCGAGCGGCTCGCGGGCGGCTTCCGTGGTTCCCAAATCAAGCGCCACACGTCGAAACAACCGCTGGTGCTCGGCCGCGTGATCGCTGCGAATTCTCATGTACGACTTGCCGGAGACATCTGCCAGATACTTCAAGGCCCGGGCCTGAGGGTCGGCGCTCACATCTTTGGAATTGACGAAGTTAGTGGCGCCGGAGATCAACAACGTCGCCGCGTCCGCGTGGCTGACGATCAATTCCTGATAACCTGTGGACACCTCCCCGCCCTCAGCGATGGCCCTGACCCGTGCCTGATAGTCCAATTTACCTTTAATGCCCTGATCGGAGGAGTTGTGACCGCGCAACACAAGCGCATCCGGCGGGGCGCTGTCCGAGGTGTAGTATTCGTCGCCGTTATAATCCGTCCTTTTGCCCCCGCTGATGCGGGCCATTAGGGAGATGCTGGCGGGCTTGCTGGCCGTCAGTCGCACCACGATGACTTGATCGACGGGAGAGGAAAAAATCTCGCGCTCAAATTGCACATCGCCGATGCGATAGCTGACCCGAACAATCGCCTCGTCGAGGTCCAGCGCGCGGCGGTAATCTGTGACCTTGGCGTGGCCCGGGAAGGTCAGCCAAAGGTTCCCTAAAGGCTGGTACATCATCTGATCGGCGGGATAGCCCATCATCTTGCGCCCGAAGAGGTCGTGGGCCTGCAAGTATTTACCCTCAAACACCAGGCGGCGTATCTCGGGCAGCGCCTGCGGGCCGCCGGAAGTCGTGGGATCATAGGGCGCGCCAGTCCAAAGGGTTTCCTCGTTGAGTTGAATGCGCTCCTGTTCGGTCGCCCCCATAATCATGGCGCCAAGCCGGCCGTTGCCCACGGGTAGCGCTTCCGTCCACTCCTTCGCAGGTCGGCGATACCATAGTTCAAGCTTGGCCGGAATCGTTGAAGCTTCCACGCTTGCAGTCGCAGTTCGGATCTTCGGCGCAAAGAAGGCGGCAGTGCCCGCCAAAACAGCCTTGCCTGCATCGCGACGTGATATTTTTCTCACAAGTCGATCCTCCGTCAGCCCGCGCAGTGGGCGGAAGCGAGTAGCCCACGGCGTTGGCCGTGGGTTCGTGGGGCCTCCCCACACCCTCCTCCAGAGGCCCGGAGGGCCGACAGAGCGTAGCCCACGGCGTGAGCCGTGGGACCCCGCACGGCGTTCATATCCCCAGCCCCGGAGGGGCGACAGAGACAGTGCCGGAGGATCTGTCGCCCCTCCGGGGCTTATACAATCCGGGGCTGCTCCTCGAACCCACGGCTTGCGCCATGGGCTACGCTCTGTCGGCCCTCCGGGCCTCTGGAAGCGCCCGAACTTGCGTTACACAATACTAGGAGACCTTTACGTCCAGGACGGGTGAGCCCAGCACTTCAAAGCGCGGAGTGATTCCCAGGCCAGGACCGGTGGGAGCCGCGAGCCGGCCGGAGGTGCGTTGCGGCGCCCCTTCTGCAATGCTCAAAGTGACGTAACTGTTGAAATCTGTGGAAGAGAAGAGCAATTCCGGCGGAGTGCTGTGCGCCAGGTGGGAGATGGCGGCGGTGATGATGTCGCCGCCCCAGGTGTCCTCGATGGTCAAAGCAATGCCGAGCGACACGCACAAGTCGCGAATCTGACGAGCCTTGGTCAGCCCGCCAACCTTGGAAATCTTGAGGTTGATAATATCCATCGCCCGATCAGCGGCGCCCCGCAGCACCATCGAAACGTCGTCAATGACTTCATCCAGAATAAAGGGGCGATTCGTGTGATTTCGAACTGCCAGGCACTCCTCATAGCGCTCGCAGGGCTGTTCGAGGTAGACGTCCACATCGCGAACTGCCTGCGCCACACGGATAGCTTGATGTTGAGTCCATCCCGTGTTGGCATCCGCCACCAGCACATCTCCGGTGTGCAAGAGGGCGGCCACGGCCTGAATGCGAGCAATGTCCTCATCGGGACTGCCTCCCACCTTGAGCTGAAACTTCGTATAGCCTTCCGAACGATACTTTTCTACCATCGCCGCCATCGTCTCAGGGCTTTCCTGCGAAATGGCGCGATAAAGCGCGAAGTCTTCACCGTACCGACCACCTAAAAGTTTCACCAGCGACTGGCCGCTTACCTTGCCCAGAATGTCCCAGCAGGCCATATCCAGTGCGGACTTCACGTAGGGATGACCACGCATCGCATGGTCCATGCGCCTGTTGATAACACCGGTTTCCGTAGGATCAAGTCCGATCAAAGACGGCGCAAGCTCGGCGATGCCGGTCCTGGCGCCGGCAGCATAAGCGGGAAGATACGCGGGACCGAGCGGGCAAACCTCGCCATATCCCGTGATCCCGGCGTCGGTTTCGACCGCGACCACAGTGGAATCGAACACCGTCACGGAGTGCCCGCCCGACCATTTGTAGCTGCCTTCATGTAGAGGCAGTTCGACTCGGTAGGCCGTAATGCGGCTAATCTTCATAAGTTTGGATGTCGGCGTAATGAATTATGCCAGCGAGACCTTCAGCGCCGCCGCGAAGTCCGTCGGTGGCTGATATTGGGCCGGAAGTTCCACATGCAGGCCATCGCCCGCCTGGTTCCACTTCACCTCGGCATCGGTGCCCAGCAGCTGCACATGCTCGATCTTTCCCGGATTCGTGGCGCTCGCCGTTCCCAGCGCCTGGACGACGAACTCGCCCGCCGGCCAGCCGAGTGTAATGGCATAGATCACCGTGTTGGCTTTGTTGCGAGTAAAGCGGACGTCACTGGCGCCCACCTTGCTGATGCTGTCGCCCTGGAAGGATCCGCTCTTCACCATGGATGGTCCTTCGCCGTAGATCTTCCAAGGACGCGTCGAGTAGATCGCTTCACTGTTCACCTGCATCCAGTCGGTGATCTTATCCAGAATCGCAATCTCCTTGGCATCGATGGTGCCGTCCGGCCGGCCGGGAATGTTCAGGATGAACGTGGCGTTCTTGCTCACGGCGTCGATCATCCAGTGGATCGCATCGCGCGGCGGCAGGTATCCTCCGAATTCTCCTGGTTTCTCGAAGAGGGCGCGATTGTAATGCCATTCTCCGATGCAGGTTTCCGACTGCCAGACATACGGCATGATCTTGTTAGTGAGGCCGCGTTCGTAATCGGCGACAATGGCCTTGGCCAGGCGGTCGGGCACGTCTTTGATGTTGAGGATGGCCTCCAGCTTTCCGCCGTGAGTCTTGATATTGTGGTTGTAGAAGTAAGCCCCGATATTCATCCCGGCCCAGCCCAGCGGAAGCAGGGTATCGTCAAAGTAGAGGAGATCGGGATCGTGCTGATCGATCAGATCGCGCGTGCGGTCGTAGAAATTCTTCACGTAGGAGATGTCTGGCAGCGAGTGTGGGGGGTGTTTCGCGCCGTACAACCGCTGCGGGTCAAGCCCCTGCCACCACTGGCCCTTTCCCTCGCCCTCGGTCAGGTCCCCGTCGTAAGGCACGCCCGCCAGCGGGCCCGTCTTATCCGCCCCGTGAGAGGTCTGGAACCACCACCAGTTGCGCGCCTGGTGAACCGTGACGCCGAGACGCAACCCCTGATCGCGCGCCGCTTTGGCCCACTCGCCTACGACATCGCGATGCGGGCCGAGGCTCGCGGCATTCCACGGCTGATGCTTCGAGGCCCAGGCATCAAATCCGTCATGATGGTTGGCGAGCGCCACAAAGATGCGGGCTCCCGCCTTCTTATACCGCGCCATCAACGCCTCCGGATCCCAGTTGAGAAGCGTCCACTGGGCGCAGAGATCCTTGTATCCGAATTTCGAGGGATGGCCGTAATGCTTCAACTGATATTTGTAATCACCATCCTTTTCCATATACATGCTGCGGGCATACCAATCGCCCGATTCCGGCACGCACTGCGGACTCCAGTGCGCCCAGATGCCGAACTTGGCGTCCTGATACCACTCCGGCGTCTCGTACTGCAGTAGGGAATCCCACGTTGGCTTGTACGGGCCCACTCCACTCAGGTTCGGGAAGGGAGACTCCACGGGCACGCTGTCCCATGACCCGCCAGGGATCGGCAGCTTTGTCAGCTCGTCTTCCCTGCTGACGGTCCAGGTTTTCTCATCAAGCTTTTTCGTCACGAACTGGCCGTTCTCCAGCGCATAGAAAACCCGCTCGCCCGCCGGGGTCGCGCAGAACTTCCCATAATCCTGGGTGTAGGTGTTGAAGGATTTGAACACCGGCGATTGGGCCGCGTTATTGGTTTGCGCCAACGCCGGTACGGCCGTGGCGGCCGCCGCACCCGCAATCACTTTGCAGAATTCACGTCGCTGCATAAGAAGCCTCCTCCCTGATTTCTGAAGAGTGCCGAAGGGCGGGGCTTTAGCCCCGCCGCCTAGAGGCACAGGGTTGAATGGGCCTTTAGGCCCTGAAAACAACGTCGCTTCAGGGGCTAAAGCCCCCCACACACCTGCCGTTATCAGCGGCGGGGCTAAAGCCCCGCCCTTCCAGGTGTCGGGTAAAAATTCACGAGCGGGGAGAAAAATCCCCCTTAGGTGATCTTCAAAACGTAAGCATGCTCGCCTGGCCGGCTCTGCGGCATTTCAACCCGCAAGCCCTGACCATCTTGAGTCCATCGCAGCGGCTGGTCGACACCGAGCATTCGCACTTGCCGGATCTTTCCGAGCCACAGCGGCTTGCCCTGCGGCAGCGAAGCGATGAGCGATTCCTTCTCCGGCCAGCCCAGCAGGATCGCATACAGCACTTGGCCTTTGGTGGTGAACCGGATGTCCTGGGAGGTATAGGGCCTGTCTTTGTCTTCGCCGTACCCCGCGCCGCCGGATAAGTTCTTGGTCGGTCCTTCCCCGTAAACGGACCAGGGGCGCGTGCCATAAATAGCTTCGCCGTTCATTTTGAGCCACTGCCCCATGGCGAGCAGAATGTCGACGGCCTGCTGCGGCAGCGTGCCATCAACCTTGGGGCCGATATCGAGCATCATACAGCCATTCTTGGATACGATATCCACAAACGTGCCGATCAACTTGGTGGCCGTCTCGAAGTGCGCCGCAGCCACGTAAAACCAGGTGCTCATTTCCGAATCGTCGAGCCACGGGTACGGCGTAATGCCGTCCTCATGTCCGACTTCGATATCGAAAATCCCGGTGTGATCGTGGATGCCACGGTCCTTTTGAGTCACGCCGATTTCTCGCTTGTGCTGTGCAGCCCAATCGTAGGCGGTGGCAAAGAGCCTTTGCTCGTACTCGGGCGTGATCACTTCCCGGAATTCGAAGTCGAAATAGATCAGGTCCGGCTGATAATTATTGAGCACCTCGTAGACTTCCGCCAGCCACTTGTCCAGGTAATGCTTGCTGGGTGGCGCGCCGGCTTTGTGCGGTTCGGTGTAGAGGTCGGAATATTGCGAGTCGGCGGCATCGAAGGCAAACGCCGGCTCGTAATACCGCCACGCATAGCCGTGATGAAACGTGGTAACGAAACGCAGCCCGCGCTTGCGATAGGCTCGCTCGAGCTCCCCAACGATGTCCCGATGAGGGCCGAGCGCCACGCTGTTCCAGCGCGTGAGGGCGGAATTCCACAGGGCGAAGTTATCGTGATGGGAAGCGACAGGTCCGGCGAACTTCGCGCCGGCCCGCGCGAAGATGTCGGCCCAGGCATCCGCGTCAAATTTCTCTCCCGTGAATCGCGGGATGATGTCCTTGAAACCCACTTTGTGCTGATCCCCGAACGTCTCCTGGTGGTACTTGAACGCCGGGTGGTCGGGCTTGTACATCTGGTTACCGTACCATTCCGCGTCTCCGGGGGAGTCTGAAGAGCCAACAGTCACCGGTCCCCAGTGCGTGTAGATGCCGAATTTGGCATCGCGAAACCATTCAGGATCGTGGTGCTTGCGCAGCGAATCCCAGTCTGCTTGGAAGGGACCGCGCGCGATCAGCGAGTCGATTGCCGCCGTGGCCTGGGCAAGGTTCTTCTCTTCGATTTCATGCGCCGCCGCGGGCGCAAGGCCCTCATAAATGTTGTCTACGCGCGGAGATGCGGAGGCCGCCTGCGCAATTCGCAGTGTTTTCCGCCCCCCAACCGCATAGCCGATGACTGCGCACAACCCCTGTTGGGCAAACCTGCGCCGGTTCATAATCTTGTCTTCTCTCTCATAACAGTTCTGGTCTCAGCAAGTGAGCGAGAATAATGACACGCCATAGGCCAGAGATCAAGCGCGCAGCGCAGACCTCCTTTTCCGCAGTTTCCGCCTGACGCTTTTTCCGCACTTTGCGCTTGACAAACCCAGAGGTCTATGGTAGCCTATAGGTGTGGTCATTTTGTGGACACATTGTCGTGAGCAGGCTTCGGACCGTGAGGAAAAGCGCAATAGTCGCCGTACCCGGGGAATCCGGGGTCCGGAAAAAACAAAAGATAGTACGATCGAAGCCAGTATGTTTTTGAAAATAAAGAAAGGCATGTCAGAAACGAACCTGAAACGAACTCAAAACGAGTGCAGTTTTGAGCGCCAAAGGCGCGATTTGAACCTGCAAAGCGCGGGTAGCGCCTACATAGCAAATAATGTATGTGCCACTCGAGGTTTGTTTCCTTCGCCCGGAAGGGCGGCGCCGCAAGCACACAAAAATAGTGGGAACGAAGCTGAGAAGTCGTTGACAACAAAGGATTGGGCTGTTCCAACTGTTTCACATTGGAGTGTTTTTTGTGCGCGATTGAAGCCCAATCGAGCCCCAAAGCGAGCCCAAACGCTGTACATCGTGCAAAACGAACTCAAAGCTCCAGGTCGAATGGCGAGGCGGGGCAGATGACCCAGAGCCGGCTACATTGGCGGCGGACTTCCGTGATCGGCAGGAGCAGAACGGCAGAGTGCTCTTTGCTGGGCATCCTCAGCGCCGTCATTTTCTTCGGCTTCACGCGCCAGACACCGGCGCAAGCACACAACTCCGGCGCCCTTAAAGGCCAACCTCTGCCAGTATCCTGTCAAAATATAGGCAAAACGGACCAGCGTGTGGGCAAACTCTTAGCGGACGTGGCGCGCCACGCCACGGCAGACGGCTACAACGCACTCGGCGCTGCCTATGCGGAAGCGAATCGGCTGAACTGCGCGGTCCCGGCTTTTGAGAACGCCCTGCGGATTGATGAGCAGGACTGGCGTACCCGCTACAACCTGGCTTTGGCGTTAATTCAAAAAGGCGAAGCGCAGAAGGCTGCGGATCACCTCCGCATTCTGATCCAACAGAAGCCCGATTCGCCGCAGGCGCACAATGTAATGGGCAGCCTCCTGAAGCAACAAGGAGACTTGAGCGGCGCGGAGCAGGAATTCAAGACGGCACTCAAATACGATCCGGCGTTTGCGCCCGCCACCCTGGGTCTTGGGCAGACCCTGATTGACCAGAAGCGATACACCGCCGCCAAGGTCTACTTGCAGGATGCGCTGAAGGCTTCGACGGCCCCGGAGACCCAGGCTCAGCTTCTAACCCTGCTTGCCGTGGTTTATGCCCAGAACGGCGAAACAGATCGGGCCATTGGAACGCTCGAGCGGATGATCAGGGACCATCCCGACGATGCCGAGGCTCACTTCAATCTGGCAACCGTTTATGCCAGGCAAGGGCCGGCGCTGGGATATCAGAAGGCCATCGCGAACTTCAAGGACGCGGTGCGGCTTGATCCCAAATACGACGCCGCTCGCTATTCGTTAGCGAAGGTTCTGGTGCAGGTCGGCCAATTCTCCGATGCCATCTCCTATCTCGAGGAGTACACCCGCCACCAGCCCAAAGACGCGGAGGGCTTTCATCTGCTCGGGTCTGCCTATGCGGGTCTCGATCAAATCCCCAAAGCCGTCGAAGCTCTCGAGCGCGCAAGGCAGTTGAAGCCAGGCGATTACCTGATCCGTTACGACTGCGGGTCGGCTCTGGCGAAGTCAGGCAACACCAAGCAGGCCATCGAACAGCTACTGGCGGCTGAAAAACTCAATCCTGCGTTTGCCGATACGCATTACCAACTCGCGCTGCAACTGCGCAAGCTGGGAGAGACGGCACGCTCGCAGCAGGAGATTCAGCTATTTCAGAAATTGAAAAACCAGGTAACCGAAGAGACCGAGGCTGGAAACCTCAACAACGAAGGCAACCGCCTTCTGCAAGAAGGGAAAGCTCAGGAAGCCGCCGATACCTATCGCAAGGCCGTCCAACTCGACCCTGACAACGCCCAATGGCAATACAATCTCTCTCTGGCGCTGGCCAGACTGGGCGATCGGGAAGGCCAGAAGACGGCGCTCAAAAGGGCGCTCGAAATAGATCCCAATGTGGCGGCCACGCACAACGATCTTGGCTTGGCGTTCCTGGCAGACCGCAATCTGGAGGGCGCGGAAAAAGAATTCCGCGCGGCGCTCGAGCTTAGCCCGAAATTTGCGGAAGCCCAGAACAACCTGGGCGTCGTCTACAGCGAGCAGGGAAAGGACGCTGAAGCGCTCGAACTTTTCCGGCAGGCGACCGAGAACGACCCCCACTACGCGCGGGCTTTCGTTAATCTGGGTCTGCTGATGGCCCGCCAGGGAGACCTGAGCGGCGCGAAGGATCAGATCCAACAGGCGCTGAAGATCTCCCCCAATAATTCCGGCGCTCTATCCGCCCTCGAAATGATCGAACGCCGGATGAAGCAGAAGCAGGAATCCGCGCCTCAGCGGTAGGTCTATATTTATAGCCTACAATAGAGACCTGAGATCTGTATGCCAGAAATCGAACTCAAGCCGGCGCCGCAGGAGTCCGCTGCCACGACTTCCGTGCGCGGACTTCTCACGTGGGGCGCGGTAGTCCTGATTTTCCTGCTGGTCTACGCCCCCGGCCTCTATCGGCCCGCCTTGCTGGACGATGCGGATGCGACCCATGCCGAAGCCGCCCGCGAAATGATGGCCAGCGGCGACTTTATCACTCTGCATGTTAATGGCGTCCGTTATCTGGAAAAGGCGCCGTTGCCCTATTGGCTGGCGGGGTTGAGCGATCGTGCCTTCGGAGTGTCGGAATTCTCCACGCGGCTGCCGACCTTGCTTGCAATTCTGCTGTCGGTTACCATGGCGTCGATCTGGGCGCTGCGCGCCTTTGGAAGGCGTGCGGGCGTTTACGCGGGATTGTTCGTTACCACCTCAGTCGGGTTCTATCTTTTCACTCGCATCTTCATCCCGGAAGCGCTGCTGAGCCTGCTGATTGGCGCGTCTCTTTACTTCTTCTTGACGGCCCTGGAAGCGCGCGGGAAGAGCCCGTGGCGATGGTACGCCAGCTACGCGTCCGTGGCGCTTGCGGTCCTCAGCAAGGGATTGATCGGCATCGTGTTCGTAGGTTTAAGCGCGGCGGGATACTTATTGTGGAGCGGGGAGTGGAGGCGTTGGAGGGAGTTTCGCCTTGCCGGAGGCTTCGGGCTTTTCCTCTTGATTGCGGCGCCCTGGCACGTCATGGCAGGCATTCGCAACCGTGGCTTCTTCTGGTTCTACTTCGTTAACGAACACTTCCTGCGTTTTCTGGGGAAACGCTACCCGATGGATTACAACAAGCTTCCTCCGCTGGCCTATTGGGGCTTAACACTCGTTTGGCTCTTCCCCTGGAGTTTGTTTCTGGCGCTTATCTTCCGAACCAGAAGCCGCAGGACCACGAACTCCGGGCCGCCTCTCGGCCGCCTGCCACGCCCCAATTCGGGATTCGCCGAGGGCTTGAACTTCCAGGCGCGAACCCGGCTGCTCTGTTGGGTATGGTCAGGAGTGGTACTGCTCTTTTTCGCCTTTTCGACGAATCAGGAGTATTACACCTTCCCGGCGTATCTGCCTCTGCTGATCCTCTTGGCAGGAGCGCTCTCCGCAGAGGAAGAAGCAAACCCCAGGAGCCGCTGGCTTTTCATTCCGAGTATCGTGTACGCCGGCCTCGGCCTGACTCTCGGTGGCATTCTGATTGCGGGCTTGTGGGCCTCGCGGGGCAAGCCATTCATCAGCGACATCGGGACGGTCATGGCAGACCGCAATGTCGGCAACAATACGCTCGCGATGACGCACCTTTTCGACCTCACCACGGATTCTTTCGCTGCCCTCCGCCTGCCCGCGCTGCTCGCCGCGGTGGCGCTGATCGCGGGCTCCCTCCTTGCCCTCTGGCTGCGCGCTCGAGGAAAGAACTTTGCTTCCACTTGGGCCGTCGCTTCTGCCACCGGGCTACTTTTCCTTGCTGCGCAGCTAGCCTTGATCCGCTTTGAACCTTTTCTCTCTTCCCGAACACTCGCGCAGGAGATCGCACGCCTGGCAGCGCCCACGGATAAGGTTATGATTTACGGCGACCAGGCGTATGGTTCGTCGCTGCTGTTCTACCTTAAGAGGCGAATCTATTTGATCAACGGCAACACCACATCGATGTGGTTTGGTTCGCGATTCCCGGACGCTCCGGCGATATTCCTTGATGACGCTGATTTAGTTCGCCTGTGGACTGGGCACGATCGGATATTCCTTTTCGTGCCGCCGGACGAAATCGCCCGCGCGAAACAGGTGATTCCTCAACCGCAATATATCGTCGCCCAAAGTTCAGGGAAGGTCGTCTATTGTAACCGAAGGTAGCGGCAACCCCTACGCCGCAGCATCCGGCGACTGCCGCGCGGAACGGCTCAGGCCGGACTTGCGCGCCATCTTGCCGCCCGCGATGAGCTGGTAACGCTCGCCACGCCACACAATTCCCGTACCCCAATAGCTTGCGCACCACAGCAAAAATCCCAAGAGATCCCGCACCGGATATAGCCAGCAAAACCGCAGTGAGTCAGAGTCCCGGACCACCGCCCATCCCGTCACAATTGAAAGAACTACACGATTCAGCATCGCCAGGCACAGCAGCCCGAAGCCCAATTTCCAGTTACCCATGGCGAGTCCTGCCGCTAAGCCAAGCAGGCCAAAAGGCATCGCGAAAGTCATGAGAGCGCCGCCGTGACCCAGCGGACGGGAGAATCGCGTGCTCTTCATCCAGCGGAGTTGGTGGAGCAGCGATGTCCGCGCGGACAGGTTCACAGCCACGTGTTCGATGATATGGCGTGAAAGGAGCACTCTCTTTCCGGCCGCATATGTGAGCTGACCCAGGAGAAAATCATCCGAACAGTAGTCGCCCAGCACGCGGATCCCCCCGAGCTGGGCAAGAAGATCCCTGCGTGTGGCCATGCAGGGACCGAGGGCAAATTTCATGCCCTCCAGCAACTCCGCCACCAGCACACCCGTCGACATTTCCACGGACATACCAAGCGCTTCCAACCGGGACCAAAGGCCCCCGCCGGGCACGCCACGATAGATACACGTCACCAACCCAATGCTGGGATCCACGAGCGGCCCAACGACCTGCCTGATGAAGTCAGAGGCAACGTGCACGTCGCTGTCCGTAATTACCAGGTACGGATTGGAAGCCGCCGCAGTCATTTTCTCCAGGCAGTGCACTTTGGCATTTGGGTATGTGGGTTCTCCGGAGTGCACAACTGTCACCCGAACGTCGGGATGTTTCTGTCGAAGCGCGTCCACGACTTTCATAACTGGATCGCTCGCACTGCGAGTGCCGAATATCAGCTCAAAACTCGGGTAATCCTGCTGAAAAAAACTCTCCAGCCGCTGCTCCACGAAAGGCTCCATCCCGTACAGCGGCTTCAAGAGCGTTACCGCAGGCAAGGGCAGGTCTCCATCACCGAAGCAAGCTGTTGCGGGAGTCACGTAGCGGAATCGAATGGCCGCAATCAGCGCCAGAAGCAGATATATTGCGGAGGTCACGAGTCCGCCGAGCGAGATGAAGAGCAGGATTCGTTCGATCATCTGACGGTAGTTTACAGCGAAAGAGAAAAGGCTCCAAGGTGCCCAATTGAGTGTACAATTGAGGTAGGCAGGGAGCCAAACAAAATGCTTGCGATTCTGGAGGTTGTTCGTTGCATACTCCAATGCCAACTGGTAGACCCGATCCGTTTGCGCCAGGCATAGCCGTGCATCAACCGGCCGGACTCGAGTCCAGGAAAGTGCAAAACGGGGGAGGCGCAGTAAGTCAGTTCTGTATCACTCTCCTTATCCTGGGCGCCATAGTGGTTGCTCTCTCGGCGCTCGCAGAGTGCAGGGCTGCCCAAGCGAAGAGCCTCCAAGGAGGTTCGACCGCGCACCTGGCCTCGCTCACCATCGATTATCCGATGGAAGGTTCGATTTTTCCTCCTGAAATCACCCCGCCGATTTTCATCTGGCGCGACGACGCGTCGAGCGCGACCCATTGGCGGATCGACATCGCCTTCACCGATGGCTCGGTTGGAATGAGAATCGACTCGGCCGGTGAACGGATGTCCCTTGGCGAGATTGATCCGCGTTGCATCTCTTCCACGAATGAATTACCCAAGCTGACGCCGGAGCAGGCGGCGGCGCACACTTGGAGCCCCGAGGTGGAGATCTGGGACGCCATCAAGAAACACTCCGTGGCAGGACCGGCGGTGGTGACCATCAGCGGGTTCAGCGCCCAGGACGCCAGGCGCGCAGTGTCGAGCGGCCGCGTGACCATCCTTACGTCCAAGGATCCCGTCGGCGCACCCATCTTCTATCGCGACGTGCCGCTGATGCCCTCCGAAACTGAAAAAGGGATCATCAAGCCTCTGGCTCCTGCTGCGATTCGGTTGATTGAATGGCGGCTGCGCAATATTGGCGAGTTGCAGAGCAGCGTAGTTCTGAAGGACATGGTGGTCTGCGCCAACTGCCATTCTTTTTCCCGCGATGGCAAGACGATGGGGATGGACATGGAAGGGCCGCAGAATGACAAGGGGCTTTACGCCGTGGTCTCTGTCAAGCCACAGATGACTATCAATGCCAGCGATATGGTGACGTGGAATCCCTCTCACGACCGCCAGGTGGGGCTGAATCGCGTCGGGTTCATGTCGCAGGTTTCTCCGGATGGGAAGTATGTGCTCACCACCGTGAATCCGGCGGACCGCCCTCCCGAAGCTAATTATTATGTGGTCAATTTCAAGAACTACCGCTTCCTCCAGGTGTTTTATCCAACCCGGGGAGTTCTGGCCTGGTACAGCCGGGAAAACGGCCAGCGGGAACCCTTGCCGGGTGCGGACGATCCCCGATACGTGCAGACGGACGGCGTGTGGAGCCCGGACGGAAGTTACGTGGTATTCGCGCGGGCGGAAGCAAAGCCAGCTTATCCACCCGACGGAAAGATGGCCGCCTATGCGAATGATCCGAACGAGGTGCAGATTCAGTACAACCTCTACCGTGTTCCTTTCAATGGAGGGCTCGGAGGTCAGGCGGAGGCCGTCGCCGGCGCTTCTGACAACGGCATGAGCAACACCTTCCCGAAGGTGTCTCCGGACGGGCGCTGGATCGTGTTCGTCCAGTGCCGCAACGGGCAATTGATGCGTCCCGACAGCCAGCTTTGGATTGTGCCGGCCGCCGGCGGGCAAGCCAGGCGGATGCGCTGCAATACTTCGCTCATGAACTCCTGGCACAGCTTTTCGCCCAACGGGCGCTGGCTGGTGTTCTCCTCGAAGGCGCGCTCGCCCTACACCCAAATGTACCTCACGCACATCGACGAGGAAGGCAACGATAGCCCTGCCATCCTGATCGACAAAGCAACGGCTGCAAACCGCGCCGTGAATCTCCCCGAGTTCGTGAACATTCCACAAAACGGCATCGTCGCCATTGCCACTCCCGCGGTTGACATGTATAAGAAATTCGACCAGGCGGCGGAATTGGGAGAGAAGGGCCAATTCGAGGCAGCCATCGCCGCATGGCGCGAACTCCTTGCGACAAATCCGGACGACGCGCGCATTCACAACAACCTGGGTGCCGCTCTCCAGAAGAGCGGGCGATATGCTGAAGCCATTCCCGAGTTTGAAAAGGCGCTTGAACTGAATCCTCAGTACCACACCATTTATTACAATCTCGGCCGGACCCTGCTGGCGGCAGGACGGCCTGACGACGCGATTCGTACCCTGGAAGACGGTCTGCGCTACTACGAGTCTGATGACCTCCACACGCAACTGGGTCTTGCCCTGGCCGGCAAGACCCGCATCCAGGATGCCGAGGCGCAGTTTGACAGGGCGCTGGAAATCAACCCCAACAATGCGGTTGCCCACTTTGCCCGCGGCGTGGCGCTCGCCTACAAGAGTGATTGGGATGCTGCGATCGTGGAATACAGAACAACGCTCCGCTTGAATCCCCAATATGAATCGGCGCACATCTACCTCGGTGCGGCGCTGAAGCAGAAGGGCGACTGGGATGGAGCGGTCGCGGAATACCGGGAAGCACTGAAGCTGAATCCGAATAATGACGAAGTTCACGCTACGCTAGGGGCGACCCTCGGGAGCAAGAGGGATTGGGACGGCGAGATCGCAGAGGAACGCGAAGCTCAGCGCTTGAACCCGAAGAATTCGAACGCACACGTCTACCTCGGCGCAGCACTTGGAGAAAAGGGCGATTGGCAGGCCGATATTGCTGAACAGCGCGCGGCGCTGGGCTTGGATCCGGACAGCGTTCTTGCGCACGCTAACCTCGGCTACGCCCTTGGAAAACGGGGCGACTCAGATGGGGAGATCGCCGAATATCGCCGGGCACTCCGCCTCAACCCAAACGACCCGGGCGCCCACTATCTTCTTGGCTTCGCGCTCGAGCGCAAACGCAACAGCCCGGAGGCTTTGCAACAATACCGCGCCGCATACCAACTCAACCCTCTCGATCCCGACTACCGTAAGGCCTACGAGCGCCTGCTGGGCGCCACCCACGATTAACTTCTGGGCGGTGCAATACCTCAAAATTGGGATAGAATTCCAACCGTGAATCCCGGATTGTACAAAGGAGGATTCTCAAGATGACATCCCGAGAGAGAGTCCTGGAGGCGTTTGAACACCGCCAGCCCGATCGTGTCCCGGCATGGTGCGGGGCGTCACCAGAGTTCTGGGAAACGGCGAAGCGGGCCTCCGGACTCAATGACGAAGGGCTGCGCGTGCGGCTGGGTGACGATTTTCGCCGCATCTACGCGGTCTATGCGGGGCCACAATTTACCCTTTCACCAGCTGCGACCTCGCGCACGATCTTCGGCATCGAGCGAAACGGGTTGGGGTACGGCCAACCCATGTGCCATCCACTGGCGAACGCAACGATTGAGGAAGTCCACGCATATCCCTGGCCGGATCCATCCTGGATGGATGTGTCTGGAGTCCGCTGCGAGGCGGAGAAATACCAGGCCAGATATGCCATTCTCGGTGGGGATTGGTCGCCCTTTTTTCATGATGCGGTGGACTTGCTGGGCATGGAATCGCTCTTTCTGAAAATGTTCGATGAGCCGGAACTGGTCGATGCCGTTTTGCAACACCTTGTAGATTTCTACGCAGGTGTCAGCCAGCGAATCTTCGACGCCGCAGCCTCCGCACTCGATATCTTTTTTATCGGGAATGATTTCGGCACGCAACGCGGCCCGGCGATGAGCCCCAGCCTCTTTCGGCGCTTCATGTTTCCCCACTTGCGACGATTGTCGGGGTTGGGGCACGCTTACGGACTAAAAGTGATGATGCACTGTTGCGGCGGATACGCCCCGCTGATTCCTCTCATGGTCGAGGCCGGACTGGATGGCCTGCACGCCGTGCAGCCTTCCTGCGACGGAATGGACTTGGCCACGCTGAAGCGCTTATTCGGCGAGAGAATCCTGTTTAACGGTGCGATTGACTCTCACCATGTGCTGATCCGGGGCACACCGGAGTTCGTCCGTCAGGAAACGCGCAAGGTTCTCGATATCATGAAAACCGGGGGCGGATACGTCGCGGGGGCGAGCCACGATTACATCCTGGAAGGGACGCCGGTAGAAAACGTCTTTGCTATGTTCGACGCCATCAAAGAATTCGGTTCGTACTAGCGCGGCGAGTTTCCACTGGAGACGGGGAGAGATCGTTGGAGACGTTGCAACCCGTTTCCAGGTTTTGTTTGAGCCAAGCCACACTGTTATCAACGTGACAAATCCCGGCTAAAACCGCCCATAGCGCTGGTATGCCTCCAGCGGCAAAACTCCCCTCAGAATTGCGGCTCGCACGAGGTTCTCCGTCCGCACCACCTCTTCCGCCTTGCTCACCACTTCTTCCGCAATCGTCTGGGGAATGACCACCACCCCATCCCGGTCTCCCAAGATCAAATCGCCGGGCGTGATGGCAACCGAACCGATCACGATAGGGACATTCCACTCCACCAGTCGCCACCGGCCGCGGATGTCTGCCGGTGTCTTGTAGCGAGCAAAGACCGGGAACCCGAGGCGGACCATGTACTCCGTATCGCGCGCCCCGCCGTCGATCACCGCGCCCCGGGCACCGCGAAACTTGGCGGTCTCACTCGAGAGTTCGCCCAGGTGCGCCGAAACGTTGTCGTTGGCTTGATTGGTGAGCACGTCGCCGGGCCGGATTTCCCCCAGCATTCTTAGAAAGGGCGGATAGACGATGTCCGGATCATCAATGGCGGAAGGCTCTCCGCGCAGCGTGAGCGCACGGCCCGCCACGGTCTGCCCCGGAACCAGAGATTGGATGGCATGGGGAAGCACCTGTCGGCGGAACCCCATTTCATCAAGGATGTCCGTGACCGCGCCGGTGTAGGGGATTGCCGCCAAGCGTTCAATCAAAGGCAAATCCACGGGATTGTTGCCCTGTGCCGAAGTCATTCTCCACCCTCCTACCTCGCGTAGCCGATTACAAAAACCGAAATGACATTGACTATTACAGCCGCGTTCATCCACCCGACCGTGGCGCGATCAACTCCCCGCCACTCTCCCGAAATGCGGCCCGCACCGTAAGCGCAAACCAGCATCAGCGCCGTGAAAATGGGAAATCCCAGGACTGGCCCCATCCGCCCCAAGCTCATGGCGCCCGCGCCGTACGCGAACACCCCGATAATCCAGGCGGCGCCCATGCCCAAGGCTCCAAGCCATTCCCAGCTACCCGCCTGGACGTAGAGGCTGGCGGTGCGGTTCTTCGTCAACAGCATTCCGCAGTAAACGGCATTGGAGAGGAAGCATCCCAAAAGCAGGATTGGCCAGACCGCATCGCCCGCAGCCCAGGCCGGCGCGCCGCGAGTGGCGGCCAGATCCTGAATCGGTTTCGCCGCCACCAAGCCGATATTGAAGAATGAGGAGAGAATTCCTGAGGCGATACAGATGGCAAGACCCTTGGAATAGCGGCGCTCTCGAGCAGAGATTGCGCGCTCGCGGCGCATTCCTGCCATGCCTGCAAGGGCGACGCCACTCATCAGAAGTGCGAGACCCAGCGCGAAAGGGAGCGGCTTCAAACCACCGGACCCGGCAAGAAACAGAGGCAGGACCGTGCCCAATAGCGTCGATATCCCCATAATCAGCGCGAAGCCGAGCCCGGCGCCCAGGCGGTCGACACCCATTCCGAAGGTCACCGAGCCGATTCCCCAGAACGTACCCAACAGCAGCACCAGAGCCAGCCGCCCCGGCGGTACCTGAGCGTAAAGGCTGGGCAGATGCGGGATCACAGTCCCGAGCACCGCGCAAGGGATGACGAGTTGGCCGGCAAGCGCGTAGACTAGCCAGATGTTCTCCCAGCGCCACCGGGTGAGATATTTCATCGGCGCCGTGAACACACCCGTCAACACGCCCCCCATACAGACGAGCAGGAAAGCAGGCAGAGAAGATGTAGTCATAGGTTAAGGCATCACAACTCAGCGTCGGTTAGCGCGCGAACTCCTCGGCCACTTCGCTTGCGATCTGCGCCCACTCCCAAAGCTTCTTGGGCCCGTAGCGCACCGTGGAGATATCCTTCATAATCAGCTCCACATGGCAGCGGCCGCCCGTCTTGGTGAGAAAAGTTCGGAGTTCCTGCTTTGCGCCCTCGGGATCCCAATGATCGCGTGCAAAGATCGCGGGAGTGGGCTTATAGCTGAGGATGTAATCGCTCCCGACCTTGTCGACCAGGCGCTCCGTCTTGTTCCAGTAGCTGGCTGAAATCTTGCGCAAATTCGGGATCCGGTGCAGCACGTCGATTTTAAGGTCCAGCGGCTCGCAGCAGCCGTAATACACCAGTCCCCATCGCTTCAACCAACGCAGATCGTGCTTTACCGCAAACTCCCACTGCATCTCGGGGGAGACGTCGGAAAAGATTTGCGCGTTCGAGCATCCCCACATGTTATGCGGCTTTACGCAGCATGGGTCAAAGCCCCCGCCCGGCAGCGATTGCGTGTAGCCGTAGCCGCCCGACCCAATCCGGGTATTGTTGCAATCCAGCGAGAGCAGATTCTGCTCAACAAACTGGTCGAGTTCGACCATCCACGCGTCCACCATCCGCTCCACGGCGGCGTGCACGAGTTCCGGCCGCTCCACCAAATCGAGCATGGCTTCCTGCACACCCCACCAACGGATTAGATAGTCCCAGGGAGTGAACCAGATGTGCGTCTGCCCGACCTTTTTCACCGGCATGATGCCGCTGTAGACGTCGCACATGGCCTGGTAGTAAAGCTCCGTCGCCAACTCGTTGTGAGTGACCACCGGCATCTTGATCTTTTCGAGATCCGGAAAATCACGGATCTGAATATGAAAATGGCGTGACACCACATCGGCGGCAGGGTCAGTCGTGGCGATGTCGACATCTTCGAGGATCCCGAAGTCGGTGGAGTGAATCGCCAGCGGACAGGGGAGGAAGTCGCTGACGATCATATCACCTGGAAGATGCCGCCATTGATAGAGGGTGCGGCGCAGTTCGCGCTCCTGTTCTTGGGCCCAAGGGTGTTCAGTCCGGAGCGCCAGCTCGCCGTCCACATCCATCTCGTGCCAGCAGACTTCGTTGATCCAGACCATCGGACGCTCGGACTCGCGGTCGTTCAGCTTCTGCCAGAGTCGTGCCTTTTCCTTGTGAATCGGGAGCGCGGCAATCTCCGCCAATTCCCCTGCCAGCCGCTTCAAAATCTCCGTGTCGAGCGGCGAGAGCCGGACCTCCTCCGCCACGGGCAATGATGGATGATGACTGGGATCATGTAGCATAAGTCTCCTACCCTGCTCGCTGGGACGCGAGCTTAGCTCCTAGCGATTAACACAATGTTCCTGGCCCGTCAAGGGGAAGGAGGCCTCTACAAGATACAACCGGCCCCGACCGGCAAGGAAACCCCGCGCGTCGCTCAGTCTCAGCGCGGCGAGGCGATGTGCAGATTCGAGAGGTCAATTAAGGCTTTACGGCGGAATCGTCTTTGGATGTCTGCCCGATGTCTTTGGGCTTGCCTTGCTTCTCGGTGGCCGCAACGTTGAAAACTTTAAAGTCCGAGTAACGATGCTGATTTCGCAAGTGTTTGCCGTTCCAATCCACGGAGACAGTAACCTCCTGCGGAAGCCAAAAACCCATGGGCAAGTCCCTGAAATGCACTTCGCTATAAGTGATGTCGGTCGATTCTGTTTCCAAGTTCAGTTCGGGCAAGGTTCTGAGCAAGTCGGTGCGCAAGCGAATGACCTCATAGCTCTGCGGATCAATCCAAGCCAGCCCCTGGGAGAAAGTGGGCATGCTCATGTGGCCGGAATTAAACGTCCCGTTCAGCCGCGCCTTCGTGGGCTGCTGGGCGAAGGCAATCACATAAGCGTCCCGCCCGTTCACACTCTGCCGTCCAAGATAGCGAAACTCGGATTGGGACTGGTACAACGGGTGGAAGATGAGTGAGGCAGAGGCGAATCCGGAGGTGAGCATGTACCCATCCCCCAAACCTTGAGGCACAGCCTGGCTTCCTGCCGGATCGGACCGGTACTCTTCAAAGCGCGGGCCGAAAGTCTCAGCCGGGGCAAAGCAGAGATAGCGAAATTTCTGGTCGAGTGTAGTCCCCACCTTGTCTTTGCGGCGCAGCTTTTCCTGGTGAATCTGCTCCAGGGAACTGGTATTTGGAAAATTCGCAAAAAACTGCGCGACGGTCGTGCCCACGGAGTTCAGGATGGAATCCAACTCTTTCTCGTCAGATGCAGGGACGAGCCCCTTGATGAGGTTCGAAGGAGGATGATGGAGGTAGTCGAGCGTCGGTTTCGATTTGGCGTAAGCCGCTTCCACCTTCGCGTGGTCCTCAATCTGCACCCACAGCTTGCGGACCTCGATGGGCATCGTTTTCACATCGCGCCCGTTCAAGTACTGAGACATCTCCTTGCCTGCTGCCTGGAATTTGCCTTCGCCCAACAATGACTCCGCGCGCAGCAGCCGCGCCGCAGGCTTCGCGCCGGCGCCTAGGGCTTTGCCCAGGTATTCATCGGCGGCCGGCCAATTCTGAATCAGCAATTGGGAGCGGCCGAGTTCCTGCAAGGCGAGAGGGTCCTGAGGCGCGAACTTGAGTGCCTCCGAAAAGTAGCCTGCGGCCTGCTCAGGCCGATGCCGCCAACTTTCCATCACTCCCAAAGCCACATAGGGTTCGGGACGCCCCAGCTTCTGGTGTGCGCGCATTCTGTTGAACGCGTCCACAAGATTGTAGTAGGCGCCATCCCAATCTCCGGAATCAAGTTCGGCCAGAGCCAACATCGTGCGGCAAGGCAAACAGGAATCGTCCCGATGGATCACCTTGTCCAGAAACGGCACCGCTCGGTCGGGCCGGCTCTCCTGTAGGAACTCGGCCACACCCCGCGCATACTCCTTCTCGCCACCAGCCGAAAGACCATCGGAGGCACTGAGCTCCTTCAGCCTCGGGGCCAGCCCTGCGATGAGGTCCGCCTGCGAGAGTAGCTTGGGGTCTTCTCCCGGCTCCCGCAGTGTGACCGGGATAACCCATGTCTTGCCGGAACTGCCAAAATCGATGAACGCGTGCGCTCGGAGGAAACCCTTCTTGATTACGGTGAGTTCGATGGAGAAATCGTTGAAGCGCTCGAAGTTTAACCAGTAGTCGGTGCGGAACTGGCCTTGTGCGTCAGTCATCATGGAGCGGAAGTTTCCACCCATGACCGTCGGCGCCACCTCAACCCTTGCATGGACGATCGGTTGACCCGCGAGTGTCGTTACCTTGCCGGAAACCGCCCAGTTCCTTTGTTGTGTTTGAAGCCTGTTGAGACCTGAGAGAGTATTGTCACCGATGCCGCCGCCGAGCGGCATCGCCTGTTGGGAGAGCGCGGCCACGGGCAACAAACACAGTGCCGCACTCAGTACGGCCATACGCCATCGCGCACTCATCATGACGGCTTCTTTCCCTTACCCCTCGATTATCGCGAGCTCTCTCGAGAACCCTGTCATTCTGAGCGAAGCGAAGAATCTGTATTAGTTCGGTTCGGCCCGGAACTGCAGATTCTTCGCTTCGCTCAGAATGACAGCGCGTTTCTTTCACTGCTTCTCACGCCTACGTTTGCGGCTCATCCCCCATGGGCGGGTGCCCCTTGTAATTCCCGTAGGCGTGCAGCGCGCCGCGCTTGGGTTCCGGCACAAATTTATCCCACTCGGTTACCGGCTTGATCTCCTCCACAGGTGAGGCGGCTTGGAAGCGGATAGTCACGATCTCGAGTGGCCGCACCGCGAAGCGATACGACGGGCCGCCGCCCGCCAGGGGCTTGGGATTCCTCCCTCGCAGGTCGGTCAGGGCTGCCCCTCGGTGCGGCAGGTTCAAAGTCACCTCCGCAGCTCCAGCCGATCCAAGGCACTCCGTCAGGCGTATTTCTAGCTCCTTGCCCTCCCGTCGAAGCACCTCGACAATGACGTTGCTCGAGGTGTGTACGAATGACTTTGCCGCCACCGCTTTTCGGCCGGTGACGAGCACCGGAGGGCAGTTGTATTCCCACGCCATCTGCGGGATTCGCGCCTGCTCCCACTGCTCTCCGTGAACTACCAAAGCGTATTCCAGATGGTGCTTCCCTTTGCCACTCAACCAGGCATTGGGATACTTGTAATAGGTATCCGTCGCATTCAGCAGGTAGATGATGGGTGTCCTTCCGTCGAGTTCCCGGCCGGTAAGGCCACGGTCGAGGATGGCCACCCCTCCGCCGCCCGCCAGGCTGTAATCACTCCAGCGCACCGCCGGAGTGATACCCTTCGTCCAGCCGACCAGGTTGGGATTCGGCTTGGACCAGGCGCCGTGGGAGAAGCCGCAAGGGATGCCGCGGCGGACTTCCTCGATATCCTCCGCCAACGGGAATTCCGCCACCACCACGGTGATATTAGGAATTTCCTGGACATCGGTTTCAAAGTCTATGCGTGGAAGCTCACGGTAGAATCGCATCACTCGCCGGCTGGCTGCGCCGCCATAAAACTCACTCGCGACCTCCACCGTCAACGCCAGCGGTCCGCTGCTGGCAGTTATGGTGGGCGCGAAATCGCTCGAAGAAGCGAGCCGAGTGCGGTCCGGGCGCGGGGTGATGAAATCGCCATAGTCTTCCTTTTGCGGTTTAGGCTTTTCAGCCACGATGACATTGGCAGGCCCGCCCAGCATCTCCCGCCCGGAGGGCTTGAGCTTCAAACTCACCAAGGCGCCGGTCTTCGAGTCAATTCGCGCCGTGTAGTGGCGCGTTTCGATGCTTGCGGGCAGGTCGATCTTCTTGGGATTCTCAGCACTCTTGGATGCGAGTGTAACACCCGCCACTCCCATGGAGGGCAGGCGGAGACTCGAGAGCGTCTTGCCGCCGGAAGTCGTTTGTGAGACCGCGCCCTCAAGGCTCTTCCCTTCCGGCAATTCCACGACCACGGGATCGTTGCGCTCCCAATTGAGCGGATTGAACAACGCCGCCGCATCGCCTTCCGCGCAGAGCGAACTCAACGCGGCCCCATGGACTTTCTTATTGCTCGTTTCCACATAGTCCATGCGGTCGCGGACGTCCCACGAGTTGTCGCTCTCATAAACAAAGCCGGCGGCGGAACCCCAAAGCGTATTGCGGTCCATGTTGAGCAACATCAGAATCCAAGCTTCGTAGAGAGCTTGAGTGGGATAGGTGAATGCGGAGTGGAGACTGGCGATGGTGGAGATTGTCTCCGCTGCCTGCAGCCCGTGCTCGTTCATTCGATACGAGGTCTTAACGCGAGGACACTCGATCCAGAAGGCGTCGAAGGTGTAGCCCGTGCCGCCCTGCATGGTCGGAATCTTGATTTGGCCGGACTTGATTCCCGGCAGCGTGGCATCCAGATACTCACTCACGGTGGCGATGCGGAGGTTAGTCTGGGGGAAGGCCTGCTTCCACTGCTCGAGGAATTCGCTGGGGTATTCCTTTCGCAGTGGGGCCTGGCTGTAGTCGCCGCTCCCGGCCAAAACCAGCACGGGCGCGCCGGCCGGGGTCTTCTTCGCCCACTCCGCCAATTCCTCCGCGAGCTTCTGGAGTTCGTCTGCGCCCAGCCGCTTTTTGGTTTCGAACAAAGCGCTGAACGATGCGTACCCGTCGGGGCAGAGCGTCAGGATGCGCGACCCGTCCGGCGACTCGGTCCAGTGGATGGTGCTGTTCGTCTTGTTCATGCGCTCGTAAACCATGGCATCGAGGCCGAGACCTGAGGCGATCTGGGCCATCTGATCATGGAATCCGCAGGTGTCGATCATCCACATAAAACGGGGATGAATTCCCATGACCTGCTCCTGCCAGCGCAGGCCCTCCACCCCTTCTTTCAGCAAGGCCTCACCACCCGCCAAATTAGCGGTCATCTCCAGAAAATTGGCGTTGACCAGCTCCACCCGCCCTTCCTTCGCCCGCTGCTTGATCTCCTCGATCCGCTGCGGCTCAAAATTCATAATGGCGATAATATTATTGACTTCAGAAAGAGCGAACTTGTAATTAGGATCGTCGCGCACTCGGTCCAGGTGGTCCAGATAATCGTTCGCGCAATACACGCGTTCCTTGGAGAAGTTCGTCAGCCAGCCGCAACTGGCCGGATGGAAGTTGGGTACAATGAAGGCCTCTTGGGGGGCGTTTTCGGGAGGCACCGGCCGGCGGCCGCTGCAACTCAGCGTCAGGGCGGTTCCCGCAAGCCCTCCCAGAAACTCCCTTCGGCTAACCGATATGGTCGAAGATTTTTCGCTCATAGGACTGATCCCCCCGTAAACACGTAGGGTTAGGGCTTGCCCTACCCAACTCTTCAGGGGACGGCAAGCCGTCCCCCCACAATCACGCATCACGGATTGCGTGCTTCGACCCTGGCCTGGATGCCGCGCATAAATGTGTCTTCCGGGAAGAGCGCGACGTAGCGTTTCAGCGCCTCGTCGGCCTTGGGGAATTGCTTCAATGTCACGTAGCGCAAGACCAGGGCCTTCTGAATGTCCGCTGAAAACGGCCAGGCGGCGACCCCCTGCTCGAGGATTTTTGCAGACTCCTCGACTTGTCCGAGGTGGGCTAACGCTTCGCCAAGATCAATATACGTCGCTTCGAAGTTAGAACCATTCTGGAGCGCCCGCTTCAGGTACTCGACCGCCTTCGCATCCTGCTTCTCCGCGATCGCTTTCCTTCCCAAACACGCCAGGACCGTAGGATCATTCGGCATGGAGGTTTGAAGTTGCTCGAGCAGGTCATAGTAGTACCGGCTGAGATGGGGATCCTTGATCATGGCGTCCGCGTAGGCTTGCAGCCGGGTCAGAGGTGGCACCGGCCTGGCAGCATCTTCGCCTTGCCGGTCAATGCAGATCAGGCCCGGCAAATCCTTCGCCGGCTCCTCAAAAGCGTAATCCGGGTAGGGTTGCCCCACGCGGCGCACGATCCTGTGACTCGTATCCTCAGAGTGGGGAATGCCCGCCAGCGGTTTCTTGGGCATGTGGCAACCCACGCAATCGTTGGGCGGATCCTGGCGCAGGCGCTCTGCTAACGCTACTTTACAACTTTGGTTATTATGACATGTGAAGCACCTTTCGCGGTAATACGCAACCTTGTTCCCTTGCGTCGGCGGGTGGTGAATCACGTGGCAGGTGATGCATCTCAGCTCGCCATTGCTGTCGTGAAAACACCTGCTCATCTGAAGGTTCAGATTTTTCCACCACTGAGGAGCAATGATGCTTCCCCTCACGGGCGGCGAGTTCTCGAGACGGTTCAATTCCTCCCGCTGGTCGGTCGTCAACGGGACCTTGAATAAGGCCATTGTTTCGTAAAGTGGCGTCCCGGGCCGAAAATCCAGGATGGTCTTGCCGGGCTGAAGTACGTACGAATGCCCGCCTTGGTGGCACTTCATGCAGACATCATTTGCAAGGCGCGCCGAGAGCCGGGCGGGATTCACTGTGGTGGGGTCCGCCTTGCCCGGCTTCCGCTTGGGGTGTTTCGACATCGCCTGGAGGTGCAATTGGCCCGGCCCGTGACAACACTCGCAACCGATGCTGAACTCCATGAATCGGAAGGGCGGGTCCTGATACATGCCGTCGTGATTGGCAACCGGTCGGGGTTGTCCATTATGGCAGGCCAGGCAACCCGTAGCGACAGGACGGTTGAAGGCGACGTCTTTGGCGAAATAGCCGGGAGAAAGATCCCACTGCTGGGTCCGGTTATAGTACGAGAGCGGCGCTTCGAAGAGGTATTGACCCTTGCGGACCAAGTAGGTATAAGCAGTCAGGGGTCCTCCCGCCACGTACTCGAGCTTTTCGGCCGTCGTGAACAGCTTATTCCCCTTCTCGTCCAGTTGATACTCGGTCTGATAAATGTCCGAGCCTTCGCGGACCACCTGGAAATATCGATCCAGTTCCTTGTTGTAAACAGTAATCCGGCTCGGCACTTTTGCGAGTTCCGACTGGGCATTAGCAGGCGCCATGGAGTGACCCATGGGCGTGAGGTGAAAGCTGCGGTCGAGATCGGCGTGGCAACCCGAACAGGAAACTGACCCGGTATAAGCCACGCCCGGAGCAGTGTTCTGATAAACCACGGGCTTGTGGTCTTTGGCCCAGACAGACCCGCAGGCCGCTAGAAGCACGAGAATTGAGCCCGGTACTAGTCGACTACTTGTCACTGTCACGGCCTCGCTTCAGAGCCCGGAAGTCCTGACTTCGTTTTCGCAGAATGTGCTGTTTTTGCTCGATCCAGACCCTAATTTGTGTTCAATTGCACGCAAAATGCACACAGTTTGCACCATTCAAAAAAGTGATGTGCTTTGTTTTCATGTACTTCTTAGCTTCGTTCCCACTATTTCTCATTCTTTGTAGTTCCCCACATTTCGCCATAGCCGGGACCCTCCCACCTTCCCTCGCGCCTCGGCGCACCCTGGGGCCCGCCTGCGACAATGTGTCCGCAACAAGACCATCATGGTAGGCTATCACAAAGGTCGGGGATTGTCAATCGAAAAATGCGAAACAGGACTATTTGTCCTGTCCGCGGCCCCCACCAACGGCCACACTCAACAACCCTTCGGCACGAGGTTCCAAGCCACCGTACTCCGCCCGAATTGCCTGAGCGCCAGGCGGCGCAGTGGACTCACGCACCCGCAATTCCGCCTTGAGGACTCTACATTTTCTCTCGCCACTCTCGGCACGCTGGTCCGAACTCATGAGCGTTTCGATCAACATTTGGGCAGCCACCTCGCCCATTTGGTGTGACGGCTGGACAACGGTCGTCAGCCGGGGGTTGAAGAGTTCAGACCATTCGAAGTCGTCAAAACCAACGACGCTCACGTCTTGGGGGCACCTCAGCCCGAGATGCCTGAGAGCGCGCATCAGGCCCATGGTCATTCGATTATTGCAGGCAAAAACCGCCGTGGGAGGATTCGGAACATGCAACATCTCGAGCGCCGCGCAATAGGCGGGTTCCGTCGCAAAAGAAGTAGAGCGAACGTACTCCGCCGGAAGCGCAAGATGTGCTTCCAGGAGCGCCTGCCGGAAGCCAGCCAGTCGTTGGGCCCCGGTCAAGATGGTTTGCGGTCCGGCGATGACGCCGATCCGCTCATGGCCTAATTCAATCAGGTGGCGGGTGGCCTGGAAGCTGGCGAGGACATTGTCCACCAACACGACGCCGCCTCGGAATCCCCCGGGTTCGCGGTCAAGGCAGACTATTGGCGGGCGCCGCCCAGGCAGCCTGCTCTCCTCTAAGCTCCCCTCTGTGGAGGCCAGCAGTATGCCGTCCACGCGCCGGCGAACCAGCATGGCAAGCAACTCTCGCTCCTGAGCGGGGTCTTCATGCGAATCGCACAGCAAGACTGAGAACCCGAGTTGCCGGGTCTTGGTTTCAGCTCCAGCCAAAATGTCATTGAAAAAAAAGTTGGAGACATCCGGGACGACCATGCCAATGGTATACGTCCGGCTTACCCGGAGGCTGCGCGCCACTTCGTTCGGGTGGTAATCCAAAGTGGCCATCGCGTCCTCCACGCGCTGGGTCAGCTCCGGGCTTACTCCCTCGCGCCCATTTACGACAGCTGAAACCGTGGTCACTGAGACACGGGCGAGCCTTGCCACGTCTCGCATGGTATACGATGCGGACTTTTTCATGGGTGCGCCACTCTTCGCTACAATTGGCCTCGTTAGAGTGCCTACCTCCCGCAACCTCGAAGCCTGCCGCTCCAACCCTGCGCTCCGAGCAGTATATGCACTTCTGCACATAAGTCAATGGTTCCTTACGCAGAGAACACAAGTCAAATTAAGTCATTACGTATGAATATCTTAGGAGTATACCCAGAAATTCCTCCGTAACGTTACACTTTTTTCTTGACAATCTAATAGCTTTAGATTACAAGGTTTAACTATCAGATAAGTTATTTTTCCCATTGAGTATTGCGGGCTTGCGCGGGTTTTGGACAGACCGAATTAGGAGGTGACATGGAAGGGTCAAGTTCGTGGTCCCAGTCTAAGCGAGGGTCGCTGCGATCTGCACTTGTCGTTGCCTGTCTTGCGCTGTTGGTTTTTCCCAGCGCGAGTTGGGCACAAGGTTCGGCAGCCTCAATCAACGGCACCGTAAAAGATCCCACGGGGGCCGTTGTTCCCGAGGCGACTATAACCCTCACCAACACTCAAACCAACGTTGCACAAACGGCGGCAACCAACGCCACAGGCGAGTATGTAATACAAAACATCCTTCCGGGAAGCTATCTTTTGAAGGCTGCCAAAGAGGGATTTCAGACCGTCACTCAACCTGCCATCACTTTGGAAGTGAACCAAACCACCACCTTCGATTTCACTTTGCCGGTGGGCGCGACTACGCAAACCGTCACCGTGGAGGCCGCGGCGGCAGCACTCGAGACCTCGACGGCAGAGATCGGTTCGGTGGTGACAGTCAAGATGGTGAACGATCTCCCCTTGAATGGGAGAAACTTCACCCAACTGCTCGAACTGACCCCCGGCGTCAGCCCGATCAGCACGGCGCAGAACAGTGGCGGATGGGGCGGTCAACCGCTTGGCAGCTACACCTTCCCCTCTGTCAACGGCCAGTCGAACCGCAGCAATCTCTTCTTGATGGATGGGGTTAGCAACCAGGGCGAGTTCGAGAGCACTTACAACATAGCCCCCCAGATCGACGATATTGAGGAATTCAAGGTCCAGTCCCACAACGATGAAGCGCAGTTCGGCGGCGCTTTGGGCGGAATCGTCAACCTGGTCACCAAGGGCGGCACCAACTCGGTGCACGGAGATGCCTTCGACTTCCATCGCGATCGCGCGCTGGATGGACGCGGCTACTTCCTGCCTTCCGTCCAACCGAAGCAAGCTTTCACCCAAAACCAGTTCGGTGGAACCTTTGCCGGCCCTGTCTACATTCCGCACGTCTACAACGGCAAGAACCGGACTTTCTATTACATGTCGTACGAAGGGTTCCGCGACCATGCGGCCTCGTCGGATTTGAGTCGTGTGCCGACGCCGGCGGAACTAGGCGGCGATTTGAGCGATTTCAGCCAACAGATCTATAACCCTTTCAGCACGACCGCAGACCCTGCCCACTCGGGCTATTCGCTGGTGTCGCCGTTCCTGTGCACTGCGAGCGGCACTCCTGAGCCGGCTAGCGCCAGCGGCATTCAGGCGCCCGGTGGCGTTCCCTGCAACATCATTCCCTCGAGTATGATCAGCCCAAGCGCCCTGGCCTACGCCACGCAATGGCCGGCTCCGGTCAACACGGGCTCCCCGGGGTTTAACGCGCTGGACACTTCGCCTTACATCCTCGACCAGGACGAGGCGAGCCTGCGCATTGATGAGGCGGTAACGAGTCACGACAGCTTGTTCGTGCGCTATACCGCACTGAACCAGCCCCTCAAGGAGTCGGGTGGGTTCGTAGGGTTCAAGACCGGCGTGTTTTTCCACGCCGATAACGCGGCCGTCACCTGGACTCACACCTTCGCAGGTAGCGCCGTGGCGGACTTCTCGTTTGGCCGCAATAACGCTGAATATAACAACCCTAACTACTACACGAACCTCCCAGGAAACTTCCTGCAGAATGTGGGTTTTGCTAACACCTTTGCCGGAAGCTTTATTGGCGGAGCGAGCGCGGTGCCAAGTGTTGGTATTACGGATTTTCCTGGCGGCGGAACTAACATCAGCAATACCCATATGTCCGACATCTACGAGTGGAAGGGTGACTTCTCGAAACTCTACGGGCGGCACACTTTCAAGATGGGCGTGGACATCGCCAGTAACAACGCCTCGGCGCTTTACGAGAACGTGAACGTGGGCTTCGCCAACGTCGAAACCTCCCAGCAATTCGCCTACGGCGGCAGCGCAAATCCGGGCGGCGTAGCTTTCGCCTCGTTCCTACTCAATGTGCCTGACAGCGCGGGCCGACGCAACGTGCATGAAACCGAACACGGTGGATGGATTGACGGCTTCTACTTCCAGGATATGTGGAAGGCCAGCGACAAGCTGACCGTCAACCTGGGCTTGCGTTATGACTTTTCCCTCATGCCCATCTATGGAAACGACAAAGAAAACACCGACACCACGGGCGACGTGGACTTCAACAATGGCACTTATGTGCTTCAGAAAGCGGTGCCCTCTTGCAACCCTCCCACGGTTGTGGCGCCATGCATACCGGTGTCACAATTTGCGGCAGCCGGCAGCCTGCCGGACCACGTGGTCATTAATCCCAACAGCAACCACAAGACGTTCGCCAACATGCTGGACAATTGGCAGCCTCGCGCCGGCATCGCTTACCGCTTAAGGCCGGCGCTGGTATTCCACGCGTCCTACGGGCGATTCTACGACGACTGGGCGGCCGTCACGCAGACGGCCCAGAACACCGAAGGCTCCTGGCCGCAAATCGGCCAACTTCTGGCCAACAACCTGAACCACAATACGGTGCCCAACGTGAGCTTGACGAATCCGTTTGCGAGCGCTGCGGCGGCTGGAGTTCCCTCCGCTACCCCCTTCATCAGTCCCGGATTCGTCGAGTGGTACATGAACCCGCTGCAAAAGAACCCGTATTCCGACCAGTGGACGGTGGGCTTCGAGCAGCAACTGGGTCCTAACACCACGATAACTGCGAACTATGTTGGTTCCCACAGCGGCCGGATGGACGTAGGCGGCAACTGGAACGTCGCCAACGTGCCCGGACCCGGTCCCATTGACACACACCCGACCACCGGGCCGGATGCTGGCGCCACTTGGACGCCCGATCCTCGCCAGCCTTATCCCTACATCCCTCCCACTTTCTATGATCGGGATAACGGCTTTGCCAACTACAACGCCTTCCAGTTCTCCATGAACCACAAGACCGGGAAGGGCCTCTCGTACCTCCTCTCCTACACCTACTCGAAGGCGATCAATACCGGGACCGACGGTTGGTACGGGGCAGACGGTGGCGCTCCGCAACAGCCCTACAACCTGAATGGAGATAAATCCGTCGCAGGCTTTGACCTGACCCACATCCTCTCGTTCAGTTGGGTGTACCAACTGCCCTTCGGCAAGGGGATGCGCTTCACCACGGGCAGCAAGGGACTGGACTACGTGGTTGGCAACTGGCAGTTCAACGGGCTCTTCTTCATCTCCAGCGGCCAGCCCTACAACATTGGGTCGAGCGGCGACATAGCTAACACGGGCAATATCGTGGAACGTGCGAATCGGTTGCAGGGAGTCGCAACAACCGCGGGTAAGGGTTCTCCAGGGTCGGAGGGATACGCCATCAACTGGCTCAACACGTCTGCCTTTACCGCTGCTGACACCTTCACCTACGGGACGGAAGGCAGGAATGACCTGCGCATGGATTATCCTCGAAACTTCGACCTCTCCCTGTTCCGGTCTTTCCCGGTCACAGAGGCCAAGCGTTTGGAGTTCAGGGCCGAGTTCTTCAACGCCTTCAACACTCCGCGCTTCGGTCAGCCGGACAACACGGTTGGCGATCAGTACTTCGGCCAGATCAACTACACGGCCAACAGTCCCCGTATCATCCAGCTTGCCTTGAAGTTATATTTCTAAGCCTCTAGACTATGGGTCTAGAGGCGGACGAGCAGCGCGGGCCCCGGATTCCGGGGTCCGCGGCTTCTTACCAGGCGAGCTATCGCACCATGAGTTTTCAACGGGAGGTACGGCGTGCATTAAGGTTTGGCACCCGCGCCTCCCGTTTTTTTTCTGCTCAACCCACGCAGCGCGGCAAAGCTACAACCAAAAGCAGTTTCTTCGCTTCCCTCAGAATCACATGTCATCCTGATCGAAGCGAAGGATCTGCCTTTCTTCACGCGCCGCTGCTACCACGCTCCTTGAGATGGGCGCTCATCGGCGCGACCCTTGTGGTCGCCCTGGCATCCACGCAGGCGCGGCCACAAGGGCCGCCCCTACCGGATTCCTGCCTGAAAGAACCGGGCGCGTCGACCCAAATACGCAACTTTCTCCAAACGCTTGAAACCCATCCCAGCGCCGAAGCCTTTAACACCGTGGGCGCCCTGTGGGCGCAGGACCGGAAGTATGACTGCGCCATCGCCGCTTTTGACGCTGCTTTGCGCCTCGACCCCACCGTCTGGGACGCACGCTACAACAAGGGCTTGGCGCTCGTCTCGGTTCAGAACTACGAGCAGGCTGTTAAGGAATTGCATCAGGCGGTGAAAGAGAAGCCCGGCTCATTCGCCGCGCACAATGCCTTGGGGCGTGCCCTGCGATCTCTCGGGCAGCCTGCCGAGGCCACAGATGAGTTCAAGAAAGCGCTAGGCTTGAACCCCCGATTCGTCGACGCATCGCTTAACCTGGCGGACATCGCACTCGACCAGAAGCGTTACGTGGCGGCCGCTTATTATGTCCAGCAGGCGCTTTCGAAGTCCCCCCCGCAGCCGTTCTCTGACCGCCTCGAAATGGACCTGGCAATGGCTTACTCCGGAAATCAGGAGTACGAAAAGGCCGCCGGCGTTTTTAAGAAGCTGGTCGCCGCCCATCCGGACTCGAGCGAGTTGCATTTCGATCTCGCCAACACTTACGCACACTACAACGAATGGGATCCGGCGGCCGCGGAATACAAGCAGACTCTGCGGCTCGACCCGAAAAACGATGCCGCGCGGCTGTCGCTGGCGAAGGCTTACATCAGCCTCAATCAGGTCAGCGAGACCTTGCCCTATTTGCGCGACTACGTCAGCAACCAACCACGCGATGCGGAGGGATACGAGATCGAAGGAGAGGTTTATCGCAAGCTGGGGCAATTTGGCGAGGCCGTAGCCGCTCTCCGCAAAGCCGTGGCGATGAATCCGCAGAGCTACCAGGGGCATTACAATCTTGGCTTTTGCCTGGCGCGCCTGGGGCAAACCGATGAAGGCATCGAGCAGCTCAAGGAGGCTGCAAAAATCAAGCCTGCAGCCCCTGAGCCGGCCTACGAGCTGGGCCTGCTGCTCTCGAAAAAGGACGGGACCAATGCGGGCCAGGGCGAGTTCGACAAATTCCAGCAAGTGAAGCAGGAAAACCAGCGCAATTATCGCGCCGACACCCTCAACGAGCAGGGCAACAAAGCCATGCGCGAGGGCAGGTGGCGCGATGCGGTGGAGGATTACAACGAGGCTCTACGCCTGAACCCGGGAGATGCGCCGTACTACTTCAACGTGTCGTTGGCTTACTCGAAACTAGGGGACCGCGGTGCAGAGGAAGCGGCGCTCGCCAAGGCGGTCCAGGTGGACCCCAAGCTGGCCAAGGCCCACAACCAGCTCGGCCTGCGCTTCATGGAAGATGGAAAGCTGGCCGACGCCGAGAAGGAACTCAAGGCCGCCCTGGAGGTCGATCCGCATTATGCGGAGGCGGAGAGCAATCTTGGCGTGCTCTATGCGCGGCAGGGGAAGAATAGCGCGGCGGAGGCGTTGTTCCAGAAGGCGCAGGAGGACGATCCGCAGTACGCACAGGCGTTCGTAAACCTCGGGCTGGTGCTGGGCAGCGAGGGAAGGCTGAGGCAGGCCGCGCAACAGTTTCAGGCTGCACTTAGACTTTCTCCGGATAATCCGGCCATTTACACAGACCTGGGGATGACTGAAGGCAAGTTGGGCCACGGGAAAGAAGCGGTCGAGATCTTCCGCAAGGTGGTCCAACTCCAGCCTGCGTCTGCCACTGCGCATCTGAATTTGGGCATCGCTCTCGCCGATCACTACGACCTGCAAGGAGCCCTTGCGCAGTTTTCGGAAGCAGCACGGCTCGACCCGGGTTCCGCGGCTGCACATTGCAACAAGGGTCGAGCCCTTTACGACCTCGGCAAGCATGAGGAGGCGCGGGCTGAACTCGAGAAGGCCTGCTCGATCAACCCGAATTATCCTGAAGCCCTCTACTTGTTGGCACAAGCCGAAAGACGGCTTGGGGACATGCAGAAGTCGGTTGATTTCCTGGAGCGCCTCGTGAAGCTGGCACCGGGCAATGCCGAGGCGCAGGCGCTTCTGGGGCAGGATCTCCTGCGCCTGGGCAAGACGGACGAAGCCATTGAGCACTTGCAGCTTGCCGTCAAGTCAGACCCCAACAACACGCAGGCACTGTATAACCTGGCCGACCAGTTGGCCAAGTCGGGGAGGCCGGAAGCCAAAGAGTACATGACGCGCTTCAACGAGCTCGAGAAGCAGCGGCAGCTCACTGACCGCGTTCAGAAATTGGGCAACTTCGGCCTGGAAGCCGCGAGCGCCCGCAACTGGACCCAGGCTCTCGAAGACCTGAAGCAGGCGCTGGAACTCTGCGGCAATTGCCGCTTCGGCGCAGACTTGCACCGCAACCTGGGATTAGTTTACTTACGCACGGGTGACACGCCGGATGGGACGCGGGAATTAGAAGTTGCGCTGAAGCTCAATCCCGACGATGATGACGCCCGGAAGGCGTTGGAAGCGGTTGGTTCGGTTAAGGTGAACTAGCAGGCACGATGAGCGGCTCTGCCGCTCGCTTTGCGGAAAGGCGGAGAACGTGTGGAAAAACAAAGCAACTCACGCAAAGTCGTGAAGGCGCGAAGAGTCGCAGAGGAGTAGGCGTGTCTTTGCTCTGCGAGCTTTGCGACTTTGCGTGAAACCACTTCGTCTGTCGATGGATTAGTTCACACCTTCGGAGCCTTTCCGCAGAGCAGGCGCAGAGCCGCAACAGGACGTAGTCATTTCGATTCGAGGAGTCATTCATCATGAAAAGCACGCGAAGAGATTTTATGGGGCTGGCGGTAGCGGCAGCATTGGCTCCGGCCAAAGTTTTCGCCAACGACTCCGGCACTCTTTCTTTCACGCCTGACTTGGAATCTTTCAAGCAGTACCGCGCACCGGAATGGTTTCGTGACGCCAAGCTGGGATTCTGGGCCTGCTGGGGACCCGAAGCGGTCCCTGGAATGGGTGACTGGTACGCACGGCAGATGTACATTGAAGGGCACCCCCAGTATGAGTACCACCTCGAGCGCTATGGCCATCCTTCGAAATTCGGCTACAAAGACATCGTTCCCCTCTGGAAAGGCGAGAACTGGGAGCCTGAGCGCCTGATGCGGCTCTACAAGAAGAGTGGAGCGAAATACTTTTGCGCGATTGCCCAGCACCACGACAACATCGATTGCTGGAACTCCAAGTTTCATCGTTGGAACTCCGTGAAGATGGGGCCGAAGCGAGACGTCATCGGTTTGTGGCGCGAGGCCGCGCGGAACCAGGAACTCCGCTTCGGTGTCACCGAACACCTCGCGGCAAGCTGGAACTGGTACGGGGTTACAAAGCTGAGCGATAAGAAGGGCCCTATGGCGGGCGTGCCCTACGATGGGGTCAACCCCAAATTCTTCGATCTTTACCACTCCGGCAACGAGAAGTCGAAGGTGGAGTGGTGGTACCGCGACGCGCCGGATGCGTGGAAGCAGGAATGGTTCAATCGCATCAAGGATTTGGTGGATAGCTATCAACCCGACTTGCTTTACAGTGACGGCAGCCTTCCGTTCGGCGAGTACGGCCGCAAGCTGCTGGCCCACTTCTACAACTCCAACATCCAGCAGCATGGTGGGAAACTCGAGGCTGTTTACAACTGCAAGTTCAACGATGACGGAGGAGAATATACCGAGGGCATGTGTGTTCAGGACCTGGAGCGCGGGGTGCAACAAGGGATAAATGCCGAGGCGTGGCAGACGGACACCTGCGTGGGTGATTGGTATTACAAAAGCGATATTCAATACAAGACGCCGGCCACGGTGATTCGGATGCTGGTGGATATAGTAAGCAAGAACGGCAACCTGCTGCTGAATTTCCCAGTGCGCGGCGACGGCACCTTGGATGCGCAAGAGGAGAGTATCTTGGCGTCCCTGGCAGAGTGGATTGGAGTTAATGGCGAAGCGATCTACGGCACGCGCCCATGGAAGGTGTACGGAGAAGGAGCCGGCAGCGTCTCCAGTGGAAACTTCAACGAAGATAAATTGCGTTACACGGCTCAGGATATTCGCTTCACCACCAAGGAAGGAAACCTCTACGCCATCGCACTGGGATGGCCGGAGACCGGCAAGCTGACGGTCCGCTCGCTGGCGGGAGCTAACGTGCACTCGGTTCGCTTACTGGGATTCGAGGACCCGCTGAAGTGGGGCCGGGACCCGCAAGGGCTTGTTGTAGATTTCCCGAAAGAGCAACGGGGTGAGCACGCCTTTGCGCTGCGCATTGAAGGTGGCGTGTAAAGGTCGAAATTCGACGAAGCACAGACCACCTCTATTTGGAAAGGGAGGTTTAAGCATGTCAGCAAACAAGATTTCCAGGCGGGATTCTCTTTTTCTGATGAGCACGGGGGCTGCCGTTGCCGCAACTGCTTTCAACACGAGCTGCGGCAAGCAAGAAGCCCCCGCGCCGAAGCCAGCCCAGCCCGAAGTGGAAAGCGCTGAGATCAAGGCCGACCGCGAGCGGCGCATGAAGTGGTGGCACGATGCCAAGTTCGGCATGTTTATTCACTGGGGCCTTTACAGCACGATTGGCCACCATGAGTGGGCCATGGAGATGGAGGGCATCCCGGT
>Ga0181532_10000401_pt1 | contig 45049 bp, 35 predicted proteins | sample PEATcosm2014_Bin_33_FD_119768 | JGI IMG/M metagenome (GOLD analysis project Ga0181532, IMG submission 119768) | Peatland microbial communities from MTU Mesocosm Facility, Houghton, MI, USA - PEATcosm2014_Bin11_30_metaG | ecosystem: Environmental > Terrestrial > Soil > Wetlands > Peat | place... | reverse complement strand
CGCTTGCAGGTTACGAACCACCTGGCTGGTCGCCGTTATCGCGCCGCCATTGAAGATGTCTTCCAGGCCTTCCGCCGAGCCAATCTTCAGGTAATAGCTCTGCGCATCTGAAACAGCCGTCCAACTGAAGGTACTCCCGACCGGCGGCACCCCGGTCTGTCCCGGCGCCGGATAGATGATTGTCGAATACACCGGGGCGGTCGTGAATGTGCTCGCCGACGAAACCGTCCCCTGTGATGTGACTGTCGAAAGCGTCACATAGTAGGTCGTCAGACCCACCAGGTTCGATACCGACACAGTCGTGCTGCTCAGAGATCCACTGCTGAACACATCCGACGCCCCTGCACTCGACCCGATGTTCAGCGTATACGTTGCCCCAGTCACGCTGTTCCAACTGAACGTCGGGCTCGTGCTCACCCCGGTTTGCCCGTTCGTCGGAGAGGTCAACACCGCCGCAGTTTGAGCACTTGCCGGCAACAAGGCCGGAAGCCATAATACCGTGGCAATGAGGGCAGCTCGGATCAAAAACGAAACCATGAACGGTAACCTAATTTTGTGACGCACAACCATCCTCCTTGGTTCAAATCGACTGGGTAGGATTTCCATGCTTGGCAAAGCCGCTTTCTCGTTAGGCAGTCGCAGAACGATAGGCCATCCTTTGCGCTGGAAACTCTTGATTCAGATATTCAATAATTGTTGGCACCTTGCTCAATGTGCGCCAATAAACATCTTCTGTGAGAAGGTGATCAAATTCCCCATTTCGGCCGATGCTATACAATCCCTGCACCCCGGTGCCGTCTCGAAAACGGCATCGCTCCAGCTCATATTCCTTGCGAAAGATGGGGTAGGCGAACGGAGTTCGTAAGACTGTGCATCCCAGATAGGATTCCTTTGAGCGGGAAATGATGTGATTTGTTGCTTCGACGCACAAATCGCCAAGTTCTATATCGTTCATGGACCAAGTGGCGTCACCGACAACGCAACCTACATCGGCCGTGATCATGGTCTTACCTTCTGGAGCCAACCACGGCATGGACAGGGGAGCTTCCGTCAATCGAAAAAAAGGCAGACTTGCAGAAGGTGTCCACAATACCACGTCAGGCAATAGGCCGCGGCCCTTGAAACGCATATTTACAAAGACCATCGCCCGATAGCGAAACCGGGCAAGATGCCGAACGGTATTCGTACCCTTCACAAGCCTTGCTAAATGGTTTACTGGCGCCGTGCTCACAACCGCCGATACCTCAATTCGGTTTCCTTTCACCCGAATCCCCACGACCCGACCGGATTCCACTAAGATCTCTTCGATAGGTGACTCGAGATGTAGCTCACCCCCGAAACGCGAAGCGAGTTGCTGACAAATGACCGCGAGCCCCCCCTCGGGGTAAACATGCCATACCTTCCAGTGCGCCGGTTTCTCTTTGCAGTAGCCGATGGCGATCGCTTTTCCGGTCCACGCGCCCGCGAGCTTGAGTGCCAGCACGTGAAGCAAATTGCTGGGAATTTTGTCGGCGACTGCTGCCGACAGATTTGTTCCCAGCTCACCAGACCAGCCCTCGACCAGCGGGATGGCCACTTCCTTGGCAAGAGATTCACCGTATAGGCTCGAAAACGCTTCCACGACCGAGCTTTCCATTGATTCGGAGGGGCGACGCCGGATTTTCGAAATGAGTGCGCTAAGTGCGAACCGCGGTACGAGGGCCAGACCCATCGGATAACTGTAAGTCCGGCCTTGCAGCAGGACAGACTCCCCATAATATCGGACATCCCTGCATTGGGAGTTCACGCCGATGGCCTTCGCGAGGCGATTGGTTATGAAATGTGCGCCAAAATCATAACTGAAACCATCCGGATCCCTAAATGTGGTTGCCAGTCCGGCAATCCGGGAGCTAGCCTCATAGGCGATCACCGGCATGCCGGCTTCGTGCAGTCCGACTGCAGCGGTCAGACCAGCCACTCCAGTCCCCAAGACAGCCACGGGAGGCATCGTTCTGTTGGTCATTTTTCCCGCTGGAATTGTGGGTCCCGCCAGGCGGCGGAACTCAATGGAACTTCCTTCACGGAACGCCGCGGTCCCACTAGCGCTTCTGATCCGACGACTTCAGCGTTAGGAGAAATAAATGAGTTGCGCCCGCATGGTGCGTATCGTCCCCCTCCGTGTGATGATTCGTCGCCCTGAGATTCGGATCCAGCACTCCCAGAGCCAGAATACGACCGTCATTGGTTACGTCCACCCCAGCGATGAGGGCAATGCCGGCTCCCGTCGGTATCAGTGAGTTCAGATCTTGCATGCCGGCGTCTGCCGTCCAGAGAAACGCTCTGCTGCCGATCGGCGACTGCGAGCTTCCGACCACGGTTCCGGACTCATTGACGCCCAGGGCTTCCACATAGTTTCCATGGCCCAAGGCGCCCAGATTTTTCATCGTACCTCCGGGGGTCCAAAGGAACGCCTGGACACCGTACGGACCGCGAGAAGTGCCGACCACTCGCCCGGTCTCATCAATACGGGCGGCTTGGCTAGAATTATTTCCCGGGAGAACCCCAAGGTCTTGCATGCCCGTTTCCTTGGTCCACAAGAAGGCGTGATAGCCTGTTCCGGTTTCGCACTTCCCAACGACCTGACCCTGATTGTTCAGGGCGTAGGCTTCGCTGTTCTTTCCGCCGGCACAATGTCCAAGACTTATCATTCCCGTCGCTTTCGACCAGATGAACGCATGAATACCCTGAGCACCACTTGAGTATCCAACGACCTGGCTCTTGTCGTTAATGTCAAACCCGCGGCTGCTGGCATCGCCCGGCAGAACACCCAAGTCCTGCATGCCTCCTTGTTTTGTCCAAAAGAAGGCACGCATTGACGTTAGGGTGTTGGAGTCGCCAACAACCTCGCCGCGATTATTGATTGCAAAAGCCACGCTGTAGTCTCCTCCCGGCAGGGTCCCCAGATCACTCATTCCCGTGCTGTCGCTCCAGAGAAAGGCACGTGTATCTGCGCCGTGTGTGCGTCCCGAGCTGCCAATCACTTGCGACGAAGCGTTGATTCTTCTGCCGATGGTGCTATAGCCCGGCTTCAGCGCCCCTAGGTCAACGACGGCGTAAGAATTGTCTGCGGACATTATCGGTGCGCTTAGAATCAAGAACGCAGCCAATGCGCCCAAGAGACTACCCGTCCATTTGTTTGTTCGCAGCATATAGTCCTCCAGAATAATCTCATCGAAGAAGCTTTTTGATCTGGGAATGCGTTTGTTCCAGGATATTATCCACTACTGGCCGGTTCCGTTGAGTGCGAGTGATTGGGGACTCCCGCCCCCATCATCGGTCAACGTGAGTGAAGCGCTAAAGGCACCAGTGCTTGTGGGCGTGAAGGTCAGAACAATGGAGCAGTTCGCACCCGCCGCCACTTGAGCTCCACACGTGGTGGACTGGATCGTGAAATTCGAACTGTTTGTCCCGGTGATCGCTATGCTCGCTAGGTTCAATACAGCGGAGCCTACGTTGTTCAGCGTAATTGTCTCTGGTTTGCTCGTCGTATTGGAGGTCACCGCCCCCCATGTGTAGTGGTTCGGAACGAGTTGTACGGCTGTGCCCACGCCATTCAACGTTGCGATGATTGGACTGTTCGGGTCAGTACTGTTAATCGAAAGTGTGCCGGTTTGCGCGCCGGTCGCAGAGGGAGTGAAAGCCGAATAGATGATACAGCTGCTGTTACCGGCAACTGAGGTTCCGCAAGTTGTCTTCGCTGACTGGGAGAACTCGGGATTCGAATACGCTAGGCCCGTGATGGTCACAGGCGAGCTACCCAAGTTCTTCAGTGTCAGTGCTGCTTGTGTGGAACTGGTTGTACCCAGCGGGAAAGTGCCCAAGTTAAATGAACTCGGAGAGCCCTGCAGAGCTTTCCCCAGGCCGTTCAATGCCACCACCTGAGGACTGGAGGGATCAGAATCGACTACCGACAGTGTCTCAGATAAGGTGCCTCCCGTTGTCGGCTGCTCGACAACCGAGACCTGGCAGTTACTGCTGGCCGCAAGGCTAGCTCCGCAGGTCTTGCTACTCACGAGGAAGTCGGGCCCACTGATCGTTTGGCTGCTGATGGTCAAGGGCGAACTGCCAGAATTGGTCAGCGTTAACACCTGTGCGGTGCTTGCGGTTCCGACATTCAAGGCCTTAAATGTGAGTGTCGCCGGCGTCAGGCTCACCTTTGTCGATCCGGACACCGTAAAGGTCGTTGAGCCCGAGATGATCCCTATACTGGCTGAAATCGTTGTAGAACCTCCTGCGACTGCGGTCGCCAAACCAGTAGCGGCCCCGACGGTCGCCACGGTTGAGCTCGATGAGTTCCAGCTCGCCATTGCGGTTACATTGGCAGTAGTTCCATCGCTGTAGGTCGCGGTGGCAACAAACTGTTGCGTACCACCTATAGCCAGTGTCGGGTTTGTCGGAGTCACCCCAATTGACGCGATTCCCTTCCCGCCCGTTCCACTTAGCGCTAGCGTTTGGGGACTCCCTCCTCCGTCGTCTGTAAGATTCAGTGAAGCGCTATAAGATGTTCCGACATTGGTAGGAGTGAAGGTAAGCAGTATTGAACAACTTGCGCCGGCTGCGACCTTTGCTCCGCAGATGGTCGACTGGATCGCAAAATTTGAGCTGTTCGCCCCGCTAATGGACATGCCAGCGAGGTTCAGTATGGCTGAGCTGACATTGGTCAGTGTGATCGTCTGGGGCGCAGTTGCCAAGTTAATCGGGCGAGTGCCCCATGAGTAGTGATTCGGGACTAGCTGTACAGCGGTGCCCACGCCGTTCAGGGTGACAACCGTCGGGCTCGATGGATCAGAGGAAGAGATGGAAAGTGTGCTGGTTTGCGTTCCGGTTGCATTCGGCGTAAAGGTTGAAGAGACAATACAACTGCTAGTAGGTGGGAGAGAAGTCCCACAGGTCGTGGTTGAGGTGTTTTCAACGAACTCAGGGTTGGAATAGGTGACTGAGTTGATCGCAATCGGCGAGGAGCCTACATTCTTGAGCGTAAGCGCCGCGGCTGTCGAACTTGAAGCACCTAAAGGAAAAGTCCCGAGATTGAATGACGTGGGAGAAGCTTTTAAAGCCATCCCAGTTCCGCTCAAAGCTACAACCTGGGGGCTCAAAGGATCAGAGTCGTTGATCGACAATGTTTCTGAAATTGGACCGGATACGGTTGGCTGTTCAACAACCGATACTTGGCAGCTGCTGTTTGCCGCAAGGCTACTCCCGCACGTCGTGCTGCTCACTGCATAGTCCGGACCACTGAACGTGAAACCGTTCATGGTCACAGGAGTGGCACCCAAGTTTGTGATTGTGACAGACTGTGCTGCACTTGTGCTCCCTACTGGAATCGGGGTCCGCATCGTGAGGCTAAGAACGGACAGAGCGATCGAGCTCTGCGCCACAGACGGATAGCTCACATTGACAAAAGATCCGACCGATGGAACTCCGTTGCTGTTGATGAGAAAGACCATGTAGTAACCGGGGGCCGCCATGTTCGCATTCGCCGGCGGGGTAACATTCAAACCACCTGGAACCTGCGTAAAACTCAGACGATTAAAGCGCTGGTTTTGATTGAAAGTATGCGTTGTTGCTGCGGGGCTGATCCAATTCACTGCCGTGATCGTGGCGGCGTCCGGAGTTGCAACAAAGAACGTTTGGCCTCCCGTGACCGTGGCGGGTACCGAAGTGATGGTAGGCCGGGGGCCTTGAAACAAATAGGGGGGAGAAAAGACTTCGGAGCTGGCAGCGTTGCCACCACCTGAGTACACTCTGCCGTCGGGGAGAAGCACTGCAGTTGAGTGGTATCCGCGATAGACGCTGAGGCTGGCCATGACGGTCCAGGTCCCGGTGCTAGGATTCCACAATTCAGCGGGAAGTACCGGACTCGAGCTGTTGTCAAAACCTGAACCACTGCTGCCACCGGTTACCAGCACCGTTCCATCTGGCAATATGGTCGCATTTGCTTGGCGACGGGGGTAGTTCATCGGTTGGGTGTAGCTCCAGGTCGGAACCTGGGCATTAATGTCAATGATCTCCGCCGTCGCCGTCGGGGGATCCGAACCACCAACTTTCAGCACCATTCCGTGGTCATACATCACCGCGGGTCCGTAGTCGCGAAAGCCAAAGAGGCTATTGGGGCCGACGGTCCATGCACCTGTTCCTGTCGGGTTCAAGAAGCGAGTCAGTTGATTCGCGCCCGCGTTGAAGATGAGTCCCGCATCGGTCAGGAACATACTGGAGTATGTTGGAAGATTCAGTTGCGCTGTGCTCAACTCCCGCCAGGTATAGGTCGATAGTTGGAAGACCTCGGCAAGCGTATTGCTGGTCGTTGTGTTGATGTCGCCTCCAATTACGACCACATCACCATTCCCCAGATTGATGTTGGTTGGATACCATCGTGCGCCGCTCATGTCGGGTTGATCTGCCCAGGCATTGGCCACCGGATCATAGATTGTCGCATTGGGGACGCCAACGCCTGTCGTATAGTCGCCGCCGGTTATGAGCACTTGCCCGTTTGGAAGAAAAGAGTGGCCGGCACAAAAAATGTTGTAAGAAGCAACCGGTAGCGCCACAACATTGCCGGTCGCGGGGTCCCAAGTATTTGGATTATTCCCGAGTTCAAAAGCAGGCCAGAACATTACTTTACCGGTCGCCGGGAGCAATACGGAATGAACGGACTCAAAAGGCATTTGCTCGAGGGGGGCCCATTGGCCAACCGCCGCAGGGCTTGGTGACTGAGCGAAGACAACCTGCCCGGAATCAAGCCAAAGGAACGGCAGCAACAGGACTATAAAGAATGCGCACTTTTTGACTGACCACCGCAGTCGCAAAATACGCGCGCGGACGAGTTCCAGCGCGCTCATAAGCGAAGGGGCTACTTCTTGCGGATTAGAGCTCATGGTCATTCCTCGAACTAAAAGTTCGTTTCTTCGAACCCGGAATACACGGATAACCTTGGCAAACGCATCAGAACACCGATGATTGCTGGGGCTCAGCGGCATGGGTCGCAATCGCAGCGACTCGTTCGGCGTGTTCTTTCAAGGTCAGGACGGTGAAGGCCCCGCAATAAATATCTATAATTTCAGAGAGTAATTCCATTTTCGTCCTTGCGGACAGTCGCATGGCAGGGAAGGATGCCAACTCCGGTGCATCGCTGCTGCTCATGAAATCAAGAGGATGGAGCAAGAACGAGGGCTCGATGCCCATCAGACGGCATAAAGACACCCCGAAACGAAAATAGGCAAGCGCTAGGTCGCGAGAGAAAGTCGCCAGATAGAAGATATAGCTCGCGTGAATGGGTACTCGGAAAAGCGGCATCGTCGTGACCGGAATTTCCAGCATGCCACCTAGCTCCAGGCCGGCTTGGTGTATCTTTAATGGCTGGAAGCAGTCCCGAAAGCGGCCGAAGAGCGTCTGCCGCTGTTGAAGTTGATCGCCGTCTAACTTGCTCGTCATGAAGTAATAAGACCGTGCGAAAGGACCGATCCAAGTGGGAAGTAGAGAGGCATCGTAGATATACCCTCGCCGCTTCAAGACACGCAATGTACTGACCGAGAAACTATAGCCCGGACCACGGAACCCGACGGGCCGAGTCTTGACCAGGGATTCGATGAGTTCTTCCGTGCGGGCAATTTCGTCTTCAATGTGAGCTTCGGGCTGCAGATGGAGCCATGGCTCATGAGAAAACGAATGGTTTCCGATTTCGTGCCCAGCCTCCGCAATGGCCCGGAGCGCGTCACGATTGCGGGCATCCACGAGGTCCTGGCCTACCAGGAAAAACGTAAGTCTTAGATGCCGTTGCTCGAAGAAGCTGAGTAGACGGGGAACGATGGTCGGCAAATAGCTCGGAAAGGACTCCCAGCCAAGATCCCCATGCGTCTTCATGTAGGACCACAAGTTGTCCAAATCAAGCGACAGACTGGCGATAGGTTTCATCGGCTTGTTCGAGAACTGCTTCCTTATCCTCAAGCGAGGGGAGCCCTGCGAATCTCCCGGCGGCCCGCTCGGCTAATCCGACTGTCTCGTTGACATTCAGAGTCCCATCCAGGATTTGCGTCGAATTCACGACAAAAACACCGGGGATCGAAGTATTTACACCGGGAACTTTGTCGGAGTAGTTGAGCGTGGGGATCGGCAGCAGGTACTTGACGCGGGATATCTTAAAGCAGGAAACACTGCCCGGATTGAATCCCGGATACATACGACCGAGAGCGTCCAAGAAAGTGGAGCGGATCTGCTCGTCGCTCATCTGAAACTCATCGGCAGTACAGGATAAATACTTGGGGAGATAAACGAGCGATCGCCCGCCAAAATGTTTTCGGTCCACCAATGCTGACATCTCAATCACCGCGGTAAACGGGACCCCATCCGCGGCAATGTTGGTGATGTAGAAGTCTGAGAGTGGCCGGTCCAGGAGCAGCGAACAGCAAATAATACCTTGATACCTGATCGCTCCGAGACGCGCCTTTTCATCTGGTGTGAGTTGCGGACATGCCCGGGCGACAATAGGGGCGGCTGTAGTCAGGACGACGTTGTCAAATAGTTGACTGCCGCCGTTTGGAAGTGCAATACGCACTTTTTTTCCTTCTGACAAGATCGTACTGACTGCAGCCCCCAACTGAAACTCCACTCCTTCTCTCCGCAGCAGGGCTTCGAAATGATCGATGATGCTTGCGTACCCCCCTTGGACATAGCCGAAGAGTTCCTTTTTCGCTCCAGAGTTTCGTGCACCGTAGAGCCGAGTGATCGACGACCAGATAAAGGCCGCTGAAGATTCACGATAACTGTCCCCGAGCTTCGCTCGAAGAAGCGGAAGCCAGAGCTTCTCCCAAACTCGCGGCCCGGACCAGCGCTGCAGCCAATCGGCGACAAGAATGCCTTCCAATGCCTTACTGTTCTTGATGCTGGAGGCGTGAAGTATCGTGGCAGCCAAGCGCAGTTTGTCGAAAAAGTTGAGTGCCGGGAACCGCAGGAATTCCCATGAATTGGAAAGAGAATACAGCTTCTGATCGACGTAAAAGCCGGTTCTGGTCGTGTCCCAGGTCAGTTCCTGCTCCACTCCGATCTCCCGCAAAAGCGAGCGGAGCCTGGAATCGCTTTGCAGGATGACGTGATAATGCCGATCCCACACTATGTCGTTGAGGTTCCAAGCAGAGGCCAAACCGCCAAGCCCATCGGCAGCCTCCAATACGGTTACCGCCTTACCTTGCTGGGCAAGTCGCAGGGCGAGCGTCATGCCAAGAATCCCGCCGCCAACGATCGCCCATTGGGAAGGATGCTTGCTGAGATAGGCACTCGTAAAATTATTCATTTGGAGTCTTAGATGGGTGGAGCCAGCTCGGAAAAAACAGATCTCTCAAGCCGGTAGGTAAGTCCGCATTCCTTACATTGCAATTCCGCCACATCCGGAAAGCGTCCATCGTCCGAACGAAACAGGGGAAGGCCGCAACGGCATACGTATCCCACGCACCGAGCGGGGTTACCCAATACCAGCGCGAAGTCCGGCACCGATTTGGTCACAACGGCGCCCATGCCGACCATGGCAAAGCGGCCAATCTCGAGGTTGCACCCGATGGTGCTATTGGCACCGAGGCATGCCCCTTCCCGGACTCTGGTTGGATAGGTGTGCTGGTCGGGTTCAGAAGTGCGAAGGCACCGCAGATCTGGCGTGGTCGCACGCGGATGGCGATCGTTGGTAAATACCACGCCAGCGCTGATCATCACTCCGTCTTCAATCGTAACTTCCGCACAGATGTATACGAATGCGTTGATCTTGACCCGATTTCCAATTTGCACCCCATAGGCCACATAGGATTTTTCACCGACAATACAGTCTTCCCCGATGCTTACGGAACGCCGTATATGCGCGTTGTCCCAGACGGCTGTGCGAGCCCCCAGTCGGACATCAGCCTCGACGATGGCTGTCGGATGCACACGCGCGATAGACAGATCGAGGTTCACCACTTCTTTCATAGCACCGCCCAACGACCGTCCCGCCTGGCCTCCCCGACGGGCTTTGGCATGGAGACTTCCACCCATTTGCTTTGTCGAAGAGAACGGTAGGCTGCTTCCATGATCGCGACCGAAGTTAGTGCTTCTTCGTCGGTCAAAAGCAATGGTTCGCCGCCACGTATCGCTTTTACGAAGTTTTCGATCTGACTCCGAAACGCCTGAAGTTTATCGTACCCTTTGCCCAGCACGACCCACTCTTTCGCGGAATAGTCAAAATACCTAGATTCATGCCAACCGATTGAGATCGTCCCCCGGGAACCATAGATATCCAGAAAGCTGGTCCGCTGCTTATCGATGCTCCAGGAAAGGTCAATGTTGCCAATCGCACCAGTTGTGCTGCGCACCGACATCGCAACAGTGTCTTCGACTGGCAGCCCCTGGCTGCGCCTGCCCTCCAGAACGTGCACTTCTGCCAGGGACCCCAAGAAATAGCGCATTAGATCGACGGAATGAGTCCCGTTGTCGATGAGAACGCCTCCGCCGCTAACTTCCGGAATCGAATTCCATCGTTTGGACATGTCGACTCGATTGGCAAACACATTCTCAAAGAGAATTAAGTCGCCGAGAGAGCCGGACAACATCATTTTCTTCGCGAGAATCACGTCCGCCACGAAGCGAAACTTCGAGGCCATGGTCAGCTTCAGGCCATTTTTCCTGGCGGTATGCACCATTCGACGGGCATCTTGGACCTTTATGCTGAATGGTTTTTCACAAAGGACATGGACTCCGGCATTCAGCAGGGCAATGCTGATGTCCGGATGACTGGTGGGAGGAGTGCAAACAATGGCTGCGTCTAGCTGACAGTTCCTCGCCATTGACTCCGGGTTAACGTAGCTCGGGCAACCGATTTTTTTGCCCATGACCTCGGCGACTTCCGGGCATGTGTCTGCGACCGCAACCAGCTTGACACCCTTGCAATACGCAAACGCGTCCGCATAGGCCTGAGCAACCCTCCCAGCACCGACGAGCCCAACCTTCAGTTCGTCATGCCTCTTGGTCATTGACACAACTCCGAAACCGACTCTCTGATTCCGGTTGCGATGTACCCGACGTGCTCGTCCAGATAGTTTTCGTTCCAGGGCAGGACGAGCACACCGTCCAGAGCATCCATGGTCAAGGGGAATCGAAGTGGATGGTAGTTTACGGCCTCTGGCCGAGCGAGAGTGAAAGGAAACCGGCTGCGGCCGAAGGTTTTCTGTTCCTGGAAGATCCGACACAGGAACGCAGGTTTTTGGATATATCTTGGCGCGCAAGAAATATTCCTCACTTTCAGTTTGGCGGCCAGCGCGGAGGCCCCTCCAGGAATAACCGTTCGATCGACACGCAAGCAGTACTTCCAGTACGTATGAACGGATCGAGAATCTACACGAGGGTTTGCAATTCCACGAATACCTGCAAGTTCCCTGCGTAAACGCTCAGCGGATTCGATTCGCCTCCGAACTGCCGCCTGTAACTTTGGCAATTGGGCGACGGCAACCGCACCTTGTAGCTCCGTCATGCGATAATTCAACGCAAGAAAGTAGTGATCGGGTGATTCATCACCGTATCCCCATGCTTTGTTGATGAACAAAAACATGCGACGTGCGAGATGGTCGTCGTCCGTGACGACGATTCCGCCCTCGCCTGTGGTAATGTGTTTGCCTTGCTGGAGACTGAAGCACCCAATTTCCCCAATGTTCCCAACGTAACGGTCCTGAAAGGCAGTCAGGAAAGCCTGGGCGCAATCTTCCAGCACGGGGACGTTGCGCTCGTTGGCCAGACGGATGATTCGGTCCATCTCACAGGGATTTCCAAAAAGATGTGTGACCACGATAGCCTTGGTGCGTTCACTAAAACATGGTTCCAAGGTTTCAGCACTCACATTGCAGGTCTGGGGATCAACTTCGGCAAACACCGGGATTGCACCCTGATAAAGAATGGGTGTGAGCGCGCCCATGTCGGTAATGGGGCTGGTAATGATCTCGTCCCCGGGCTCGGGATCGATCGCAGCAATAGCGGCATGAATTGCAGCCGTTCCAGACGAACAAGCGATTGCATGCTTGACTCCAAGGAGAGTGGCGAAGCGTCGTTCGAACTCGCGGACGAATTTTCCTTTCGTACTGTTTAAGACGCCACTGCCGATTACTTGTGCTAGGAGCTCCAGTTCATCGTCCCCCAGACTGCGCCCGGAGGCGTCCTGGTCCGAGGGCAGATTGAGTTTCACCTGCGACTGCGTGAGTGTCATATCGTCTCCAGTAGGGGATCTCAATGCGAGTTGCCAAGGCGCTGCAGAGTCACCAGACGCGCGAGAATTCCGACAATCTGCTTGCCAGCGTCGCCACGCCCAAATGGGTTTTCCACGCTGCGAATTTGGTCGACCCAGCTGCCGGGTTGGTAGGCTTCCTCCAGCATCGCGGTGAGAACTTGCGGAGAACCACCGACGAGGCGCGCGACACCCGCATCGATAACCTCTGGCCGCTCTGTGTTGTCACGAATAATCAGCAAAGGCTTGCCCAGGCTTGGAGCTTCTTCTTGTATTCCGCCAGAATCGGAAACGATCAGCCAACTCTGCGATAAAAGTTGAATGAACTCTGCATAATCGAACGGGGGAGTCAGTTGGATTCTGGAATGACCAGCCAGAACCTGATTCGCCGCACGAGCTACCTGCGGATTGGGGTGAACGGGGAAAATCAGTGTCAGATCCTCATGACGCTCTAAAAAGTTACGGATTATCTTGAGATTCTGCATCATGACTCGACCGAGAGACTCCCGGCGGTGTGTGGTGAGAACAATTCTTCGAGAGCCGGCGGTGGCTTGGAGTACTTCCTTCAGCCTGTCGCTGAAGGCGCCGCGCCCGACAATCCCTTTTAGGGCATCCACGACCGGATTACCGGTCACGAAGATTCTCTCTGGGGCGACTCCTTCTCCAAGCAGGACGTCGCGGTTTCTCAGTGTCGCCGCAAAATGATAGGCCGCCAAGCGGGTAATGAGATTGCGATTCATTTCTTCTGGAAATGGACTCGAATCGGTCCATGAACGGAGCCCGGCCTCCACATGGGCTACGGGTATACGGTGATAAAAGGCCGAAAGGGCTCCCGCGAAAGCCGACATGGTGTCGCCTTGCACAATGACGAAGTCAGGTTTTTCATGGTCCAACACGGGGTCGAGTCTGGATAGAATCCGAGCACAAACCGTACTCACCGACTGCCCGGGTCTCATGACTCGCAAATCGTGATCAACGCGAATACCAAACAGCCTGGTAAACGGACCAACCATGTCCGCATGTTGCCGAGGCCTGACATTCACGGTCTTGAAGAAATCCTTATGCTGCTCCAGCTCCTTAATTACGGGAGCGAGTTTGATTATTTCTGGACGGGTACCGAATATCGTCAATACCTTCCGTGCATCCGTACTCCAGGACCGGGCCGCCAGAGATTCCGGGTCCAGAGTTCTGGGAATGATATGACTTGTAGTGGATGCCGACATCCGTTCTCTCTGTCGCTTGGTACCGTTCAGTTGAATAAGGAAGATATTTAAGCGACCGGACGGGTCCTAACGCTTTCGATCGCGACTTGCTCTTCGGGCTTAAGTTTTTGCGGTCTTTGCAGAGCCGGCTTGGACAGGCGCAATCGCAGAAGACGCGCCATGAGAGCCAGATGGCCAAAGATCCCCGGCAAGAGCTTCATTTTCGATCTGCCGAGGAGCCGGGCCTCCAGCGTCGCGGGAATCTCACGTACTTGGTAGCCCGCCAAGTCCATTTTGCCGATCATCTCCGGCATTCCCAGAAATCCGGGCTCATCAAGCAAAATACTGGTCAATGCGCTTCGCCGATACACGCGGAAACAAGCGGTGTACGTGTGCAGCTTTTGGCGCATGACTTGCCGATACAATAAGGAAGCCGATTTTGAAAGAGTCAACCGCCATCGAGGGACGTTAAAGACGCGCCCTTGTGGGTGATAGGGAGAACCAGTGACCAAATCAACGCCCGGGACAAGTTCTGGAATAAGTTCCTTCAACTGAGATGGGTCATATGTACAATCACTGTCCATGGAACATACGATTTCCGTTTCCGAACGTTGTACTCCCTTTAAAATTGCAGCCGCGACGCCCAGGTTGACAGGAAGGCGAAGAATCGTGCAGTCCGGCCGATTGGCAAAGTGATCCTGCAGCATCTCCCAAGTATGGTCCGTACTTCCGTCGTCCACGAACACAAAACGCAGGGCATAGGTACTACCGAGTTCTATCTCCACCCTCTCGAGCGTATTGGAGAAATAGTGTAGTGTTGCTTCCTCGTTGAAAAAAGGAATGACCACCGTTACGGGTGTTCTTTCCTTGACCTCTGTGGGCAAGGAGAAAGGCGGTATTGTTTTCGGAACAACAACCTCTGTCATCGCACGCGTCGTTCTTTCGAAGTTCACCATCGGAGTGGTAGAGGGACTGTTCCTCGTAAGGTAATCGGAGATGGTCCCGAAAGGGTGGCGTCTTAGGTAGCTCCCGACCACATGGGCAGTCTTACCTAGATTTCGATATTGGCGAATTCGCTCGAGCCGAGAAGTAACGTTGATTCGCGGCTGCTCGGCGTCCAGCTCCCAGACATGAAAATACATAACGAAAGGTGCTTCATAGGCTCGGTTCCAATGTTCCACTTTCCGCCGGTGGAACTCATAAGGAATCTGCCGGAGATAGACGCCGCCCGCGATCGGCATCAAAAAACCAAAACAATTCCAAGTCGAGAACGGGAACTCCCAGAGTTGTTGGCTCCCAAATTCATGGGCATGAACGAATCGGCGCCATGGCTGCCGATGAAAGGAGCGGAATAACGGCAGTAGACTGGAATCGTAGACGTATCCCTCTTCCACCAAGATGTCCAGTGCCCATAGGTCTTTGGGAGAAATGAGAGGGCGTGCACATCGATTTCCCACGATCCGAATACCAACCGCCTGTTCCAATATGTCCCGGGCGTGGCGCAGATCTTCGCGGAATTCTGCCGGAGTCATGTGGCGCACGTTTTTGTGACAATACCCCTGACTTGCAAGTTCGTGACCACGTCTCACGACTTCCTTCACAATGCCAGGGTTCTTTTCCGCAACGCAACCCATTACAAAGAATGTCGCCTTGGTGCCAGTTTCGTCGAGCAGGTCCAGCGCACGCATCGCATTCTTTTCGAGGCGTGGTTCGAAGCGGTACCATTGATCTCGCTGAATGGAGCTTTTCAGCGCGGCAGCGTGATAGTAGTCATCCAAGCCGATGGTGAGGATGTGACGCTTTGGGGACATGTCTCGGATATCGCTCATGGAGTTTGGGAACTGTAGCTTTGGTTCTTAACTAAGAATGCTGGCGATGCGCTCTCCTGCATGTCCATCCCAGAGAGGCGGAATCTGGGCTTGTTTTTTATTCCCGGTCAGGATCTTTTCCAGTTCAATGGCGAGCTGGTCCATGTCCCTTCCAATTAACACGTTGGTTCCCTTGGTAATGGTCACCGGTCGCTCGGTGTTCTCGCGCACGGTAAGGCAAGGCACCCCCAGATAGGTTGTTTCTTCCTGGATTCCTCCCGAATCAGTGATAACTGCGGTGGCACCACGTTGCAGTGACAGGAACTCTAAGTACGGTACCGGCTCCAAAAGATGGAATCGGCTCAATTCTCGTCCGAGTTGAGACAGATGTTTCCTTGTCCGCGGATGAACTGGAAAGACGATGTCGATCTGCTGACTGACCCTCAGAAGCGCGCCTACTAAAGCCTCCAGTATTGCGCTGTCGTCGACATTTGATGGGCGGTGCAATGTCACAAGAGCATAGCGTTCGGGCAATCCTTCAACTTCGAATTTGGCTTGCGGCAGGAGCCGAACGAGCGTGTCGATCATGACATTACCGACGAAGTGGATTTTCTCCTTGCAAATGCCTTCCCGAAGCAGATTTTGGTCTCCATCTTGCGAGGGTGTAAAGAGATACTCGGATATCTGATCGGTCATGAGCCGGTTTATTTCTTCCGGCATGGTGTGGTCGAAAGATCTCAGGCCGGCCTCGACGTGCGCAACCGGGATCTGAAGCTTTGCGCATACCAAGGCAGCCGCGATGGTCGAATTTACATCACCGTAGACGACGACCAGATCCGGCTTTTGTTCCAGAGCTACAGTTTCGAATCGGACCATGATTTCCGCCGTCTGACGGGCTTGGCTGCCGGAGCCGACGGCCAAGTTCACATCGGGTTGCGGAAGGTCCAACTGCCGAAAGAATACATCCGACATGTTCGCATCATAATGCTGCCCGGTATGGACGAGGCTCTGTCGCGTACCATTACGGCCGCGGATGGCGTGGAGCACGGGAGCGGCCTTCATAAAATTCGGTCGGGCACCAACTACGTGAAGAATATGCATGGCTTTTTTCTCTAGCGGTGGTTCGATCGATCAATAGCGAGCGTACATCGCCACGCCGGTGGCAGCCTGCAAGATGGCTTCGACGCTTCTTCTTGAAACAACCTTGCCCGTGCTCACAGGGACAAATATGATGTCGTCGGCTTGCACTTTGAGATCCGGAGCCTTGGCTGCAAGCATTTTCTTCAGGGACACGGTTTCTTGGTGCGGGCCATCTGCACTGCGGCGAATCAACCTTACGTCATTCAACGCGGCGGTCGGATTAGTGCCCTGGGCGAGTGCAATAGCTTGCAAGACGGTAAGATTTTCGCTCTCTAGAATTATGCCGGTTGGCAAGTGGACGTCGCCAATAACGTAAACGATGCCTGCCTTCGAAACCATGACTTCGTCTGCGGGCATGAGTTGAACGCCGGTGCTTCCGGCGGCATCGGGTTTTCCGGATTGTGTTGAAGCGAGATTTACCGTCACGGTGTCGGGGCGCTTTGGATTCTTAATAGTAACCAGCCTGCCCGCCTTCGGGGTCGTACCCCCCGCCAGAGAAATGGCTTGCATTACGTCCCGTGCATTCAAGATGGAGTAAAAGCCTGGTTTTTGAACCTCTCCGAGAACATAGACTCCTTCGGTCGCATATTCCTTCACGAAAACGGAGATTTGAGGATTCGTGTAAAAACTACCATCGATCAGCTTCTTTCGGATGAGCTCTGCTGCTTCTTTCGGGGAAAGGCCCACAACTTCGACGCCCCCAATAAGTGGCAACATGATCGAGTTTGCGTTACTCACACGGACAGTTTCGTGAAAATCCTGCGTCCCATACATGGAAATCTCAATCAAATCTCCGGAACCGATGGGCAGTTCATCCGTAGGACTGGGCGAGGAAGCACCGACCTGAGCCGCTTTGTCAGGCTGAATCAAAGTCAGGGACAGTTGTGGTTCCTGCCGCGGATTGGCTGCGGCGTGAACAGCTGTCTGCAAAGATAGGAGAGTTAGAAGAAGGATTCGGATATTTCTTCGACATAATTTCATCGTGAAACCTCAATTGACTGGCGCTTTTCGCGATGCGTTGTCAATTTCCCCTGCTTTTCTTGTAATCGTAGTCCCCATAGGCACCGTAGTTTGAGGATGCGAAATCAACGCCATTCACAACGATCCCACTTACCTCCGCGCTCACCCCCATAAGCAAATTGCGCGCGGTCAGAAACGCAGGCCGAGGAGTTTTTCCTGCCGACACAACGAGTACCACGGAATCGGCTAGGGCAGCCAGGGCAAGTGCATCGCTGTAGGCCAAGACCGGAGGAGTATCAATGATGATGTGAGAATAACTCTGCCGCCACTCGGAAATCTTTTGCTTCATTTTGGTCGAGTCCAGCAGTCTCCAAGAATCTTCCTCGGCCGGACCGGCGGCCAAAATAAACAGATTCGGCACGCGCGTATGCTGGACAATTACTTGATCATCTGAAGTGCAGGGACCCTCAATGAGTAACGTGCTCAGACCGACAGAGAGATTAATGCCGGCGTAGGCTCGAACGCGAGATGCCCTCAGATCAGCATCTACCAGCAGCACACGCTTCCCTTGTTGAGCAAGAACTGTGGCGCAATTGATACAAGTGGTCGTCTTTCCCTCCGACGGCACGGCACTCGTGATCAAGATTACTTGGGGAGGGGGCTGGGATGCTTGGAACAGCGACATGCATAAAGCGCGATAGCTTTCCAGCAGTTCTACACGAGAATCTTGGTCAGCCGAAATCATAATTTCGGAAGCCTTCGATTTTGCGCCGAATAGCGCTTTTCCAGAAATAATGCCCGTCTCGGCGGACGGAAGCCGTGGAACCACGCCGAGAAGTGGCAAAGCGGAGGCACCCTCGATCTGCAACGTGGTATGCATCCGGTTGTCCAGCCTCTCTAGGATGAATGCCAAGGTCGCTCCGCCAATGCAGCCCAGAAACAAGCCCGCCGCGAGATTGAGGGGGATATTGGGAGTGGAGGGAGCAAACGGCCGGTGGGCGAAGTCCACCACGCGCACGTTTCCCGACCTTAGACCGGCAGAAACACCTGATTCTTTCAATCGCTCCGATAAACTGTCATAGAGTTGCTGATTGGACTGAACTTCATGTTTGAGCCTTTCATACTCAACGGCTTTTTCGTTCAGCTTGTTGGCCGCTTCTTTTTGTGCATCCAGCGCAGACCGCAACATCGCCTCGCGGCGGGAAGCGACCATGTAAGCATTATTATTGCGTTCTTCAATCTTCTTGAATTCTGACTGCAACGTTTCGTCGATCTGCTTCAATTGATTCTTGAGTTCCAACACCCTGGGGTGTGCGGGTCCCATCTCGGCGGTCGCCTTCGCGTAGTTGTTTGATACCTCTGCCTGTTGCTCCTTAAGCTGTTTGATGATGGGGTTCTCTGCGACGCCCGGCAATAATTCAAGATTGCCGGAGGCGGTTGCCTGATACAGTGCTTGTTTCTGTATGCGGTCGGCTTGAGCGTTTGTCAGTTCGCGATTGAGGTCGTCTAGCTTCTGAGTAATGATGTTTTGCTTGTCGTCCGTTCCCAGAATGCCAGTTTTCTTCTGGAAGGCAGCCAATTTTGATTGTGAGACCTCTGTTCTTACCTTAAGCTCTTCGAGTTGCGAAGAAAGCCATCCGGAGACTTGGCGAGCGGACTCATACTTCGTCTTAAAGTTCTGCTCAATGTAGACGCGAACAAGCCCGTTCACGAAATCCGCCGCGAATTGTGGATCCTGGTCTGAGAACTTAATTGCGATCAGGGGCGTGTGAGGGATTCGCGACACCTCCAGGTGGTCTTCGTATTGATCAAGGAGCTTTTGTTCCTCTTTCGAAATGGGCGCCGCTTGCGCAACCGTCAAATCGATGCTGGCCTCGGCGCCTGGCGTCAATGTTTCTCCACGTAACTGTCTGAGATTTTCCAATATCAGGGTGTCACTGGTCAGAATTTGAACTTGCGCATCTAATTCCATGTTGTATTCGGAAACGTCAAAAGTTGGGTACCCGCTATCTTTTAGATGCAGCATGTCCGGATTCTCTTTTCCAACTGAAATCCGGCTCTCCGCAGAATAGCGTTGCTTCATAAGGAGCGAGGCGACTGTGGCTAGCAATAGCGCCGTTGCGGTGAGTGCAAACACTGTTTTGCGGCGTCTGACGAGGATCCGCCAGTATTCAACAATGGACGGCTCTTCCGGGGACAAACGCGACCCGTTCTGTTGTTCAGCAAAGTAAGGTTGCGCCCGCAAAATTGTTGCTTCGCCGGTACGCCCTTGCCGAAGTCTCGGAATTAGTTTCTCAGTTGCCATTGGATCTGCCCTCTATCTGTCAGGCTCCCACTGCTGTCTGGAGACGGCTTGGAATGGCAAGTTGGACAGGTTGTCCAGTGGAAACGGAGTCCACCACCGCTAACGTCGCTCGCGAAATTTCCACTATTTCGGAGAAGGGGATAGGGGCATCATTCCCTTTGCGCAGGGCCTCAACGGTGAGTCGCATCTCTTCGCCATGGCCCTTGTCCTGCGCCGACCTGCGATGTTGCGACTTTCCTTTTCTCGCCAGTTCTAGCGCGCTGAAGTCATCCAGTCGGGCAATGCTCCCCTGGCAAAACACTTCCATGAATTCCTTCCCGATTGACTGATCACCGTTCGCTAGATAAAGGAGGTTGGCAATCGACCCATCCTGAAAGGAAAGCCTGGCGGATATGTTGTCTTGGTTATAGCGCATCGCATCCGGTAAGGCCCAGGCGTTCACTTCATTAATGGGCGCACCAACGATGGCGCGGCTCCAGTCCACGAAATGACACAACTCACCAAGAATTCTTCCTCCACCGGCCTTTTGTTGCGTCCAGTGATCACGGGGCAAGTACCCCGCGTTGACGCGGACGTTCACCATCATCGGTTCCTTGCGACTCGCAAAGAAACGCCTGATTTCGCAAGTCATTGGGGCGAACCGCCGGTTAAAACCCACCATGACGAATGGAGAAAATCCGTTATGCTTCTCGCTTTCAACTGCGGCTCGAATTTCATCCAACTGCTCATGAGTGATGGCAAGGGGCTTTTCCACAAAAACTGGCTTATGGCTGGCAAGCGATGTGGTCACATAACGCGCGTGAGTGTCGTGACGCGACAGCACAAAAACCGCTTGCACCTCCGGGTCTTCGATCAATTCCTTCGGCGTTTGCGCTTTTCCAAAAACAAACGAACGTCGGGCTGTTTCCGCAGCGACTCCAGAAGAAGTCGCGACAGACTGAAACACGGCTTGCTTCGTGCTTCGGAGGGCAGGAAAGATCACATTCTTGGCAAAGCCACCGGCTCCGATGCATCCTATCTTTATTACGGCAGTGTCCTTAATCTGTTTGGCCGCCCGTTCTGAAGATGGGTTACTCGCAAAGGCGGGGGCCTCCGATGTCGGATATTCGATTAATACGGTATAAATTCCCGGCGATTTCAGGGCACTATATGCTGCGCCGCCCTCCGAAACTGCGAACCGCGTTTGAATCAACCGCTCCACGTTAACCGCCCCTGATTTCAGCAACCCGAGGAATGCCTCCATGTTGCGCTTTTCCGTCCAGCGAACGTAACCGATTGGATAGTCGATGCCTTCTTGCTCGTACAACGGATCGTATCGGCCAGGCCCATAGGAACGGGACAAAACGACCGAAAGCTCTTTGTGATAGACGTGGCGCCGGGATACCCCCAGGCCGACGTCACCAACGATCACGATGCGCCCGCGGTCTCGCGCGATCTCAGCGGCGGTTTCAATCGGCTCAGAGGAAGGCGTAGCCGCAGTGATGATTACTGCATCCGCTCCATGTAACGTGAATTCCTTAATTACGGAATTTACATTCCCGTCCGAAGAGCAAAGTGCTAAGTCTGCTCCAAGTTCCAATGCACTTTCAGCACGGCTGCGATCCATATCGACGGCGATTACCCGACAGCCAGCTGCCTTGACCAGCTGTATCGTCAGGACTCCCACTAAGCCCGCCCCGATGACTACGATTGTTTCACCTACTGTCGGTTGTGCTTGCCGCAAGCCTTGCATCGCGATGGCGCCGATGGTGGTCAAGGAAGCAGCGTCAAGCCCTACTCCTTCTGGCGCTCTAGCGGCAAGATTGCAGGGCACAAAATTGATCTCATTGTGATTGGCGTAACCTCCGCCCGCGCAAGCCACGCGATCACCAACCTGGAAGTCCCGCACTCTTTCCCCAACGCCAATGACCGTACCCGCGCAGCTGTATCCAAGCGGGGAGAGTGATTCCAGGCGGGAGCTGACCTTGTGATACGCGGCTGCTACGCCCTCTTTGCGCGCAAACTCAAGCACCTGTTTGCCCAAGTCAGGCCTAGCCTTGGCTCTGCTCAGCAATGACTGGGTGGCCTCCGCCCTCACCGCACGTTCCGTGCCGGCACTGATTGCCGAAAACCCAGTGCGAACCAAAATACCGCCAGGCAACAACTCCGGCTCGGGAACATCGAACACTGAGACTTCTCCTGAATCCGCGATCTGCAAAAGTGCTTTCATAGGTAGTTCTGCTCTTTCCTAAGAGGATGAATTCCGCTCAGATACCTCGGGTGGCAAAATTTAGAATCCTTAAGCGCCGCCCTCGTCGAAGGTTTGAGAGGCTTTCAATCGCATTTCATAAGCCCGTACGTCAACCGCAGGCTGGTTGTTCAAAAGCCTCGTTATTAGAGCTGCCACCTGCTGCGTACGAACATCCCAGGTGCAGTCGCGAACTACGGATTGTCGCGCCAAGCGATCTCTTTCCGTGTCGTTGGCCAACGCATCTTCGACGGCCTCAATGAATTCCGCAACAGTGCGGTAGATACGTACCCCCGGAGTCTTCAGATACTCATACAGGGGAGAAATGACCACGGGCTTTCCTGTGGCAAGGTATTCTCTTACCTTGATGGCACTTCCGTAACTTGTAAAAACATTTTTTTGCTGCCAGGGCAAAACATAGACATCGATGTGCTGAAGGTACTTCGGCAGATCGGCGTAGGGCTTAGAACCAAGGTAGTGAAAATTCGGAGATGCAAGCTTCACCAGATTGGATTTCCTCCCGATCAACAGCCAGTGCCAGTCCGGGCGAAGCCTAGCGACTTCTTCCATGAGCTCGACGTCCATCACATAGTCCATGAATCCGAAATATCCAAGAATCGGCTTTGGGATGCTCTTCACCTCTTCCGCCACCTCCGTGGTTTTTTCGGCGAAGTGGTCGAAATCCACAGCCTGTTCCAGGAAATACCGATTGGTCACCTCCGATTCCTCAAACAATTTCCGTCCCGAGTAGATGACCAAAGAGGCGCGCTTTTTCAGGTTTTGATCCCACTTTCGGATTATTTCTCTTGAAAGCGCGCTATCTTCATTTGCATCGTACTTGTCCGAGATCTGATAGAGGAGTAGTCCCCTGTCGAGCATGTCAACCACATCAGCGGCGGAGGGGATTGCCACCCAGACAATCGGTTTGCGCATCCCGAGTGCGAACATCACCAACCGCAATTGCAGTGCCAGCAGCCACCGATTGATGAATCGCCCGACGCGGTTCCCATAAACGGGAAATGAGACGGGAGTCATGACATACAATCCGCCGGGTATTCTTTTCAGCCAGCGCGCATAACTCCGGAGTTTCTTTCGAATCTTCAAGAAGAAATCAGCATTCGACATGGATGGCAGGCCCATGGTGATCGAGTTCACGAACAAAACCTTGTTTTGACCTGCCAAGCGCTTCAGAATGTGGTTCTTCGAGTGCGGGTGATGGATCCACCAGTCCTCTCCGGCAAAGCAGATGATGGACTTACCTGAAAGTCCATAGTCCCTGGAGCCCTTCATTTTCGGGTAGTCGTTTTCAATTGAGGATTCCGACATTGCGACACTTGGAAAGGGTAGCTGGATTGCAAACGGCAAGGACTAAAGCTTGGCAGCAAACGCCTCATTGAGAAGCGGCAAATCGCAGGCCCGGCAAACTTCGCACTTTGACCGAAAAAGCCATTCCCGCATCACATCGTTGTTCCGGGTTTCACTATACTCGCTCGCACGATTCAACGCCGCCCGAACTACCCAATTTCGAGTCGTCTGGCTGGATAACAACTGGCGCGCTACGCGGATTGGTTCAACTTTCCAGTGCCGGCTCGCTTGCGGGTGCCTGGTTAACAGGCGAACACAGGTAATATCCACGCCGTCCTTGACGGTTTGGGAGTCGAAAATATGGATCTCGCAACCGTAACCTATGGTGATGGCATCGCCACCCCATTCGCTGCCAAAGGAGTGCAACAGTATTTCGCTCGATGTTTCAATCACCAGCACCGCGTCTTCACTGGGTTTTGCAGCACGTTTCACAGAAGCTCTTTGGCTATCAAATTTAATGTTGAAGTAGTTATCTACTGGCACATCGAGAACTTTCACTGCAAACTTGGCCTGCTCCAATGCATCGGACGCAAACAGTCGGCACCGCGAACTTATGTTCTCCAATATGTTGAGACGCAGAGACTCCGCATCGGCATCTGAGATCGGATGAACCGTTCTCCTCGCGGCAATTTCCTGCCCATACTGCCGATCGATTAGGCGCGCGACACCCAGTTCACGGAGTTGGTCCCGGTAAGGAGAACTGCGAAAGACCTTTTCGTCTATTAATACATCCCCGGAATATAGCGGCTCGATTCGAACCTCTTCGTCCTTGCCGTACAATTCCTGATAGTACTCCGCTAGCCGCTCGCGTGGGAACCGCACTTCGTTGATCCATCTCTGGTTGTCGTTGAGGAGTGCAAAATCCGCCGCGAATGGAACCGCTACCTTGGGCTTTAATTCATGCACGATTCGGCAAAAATTATGGGCGAATAACTGTTCCCTGGTTTCTGCAATCTCGACATCATTTTTTCCGGCGCAGTGGATTGTATTGGGAAAGTAGCTGGCTCCCCCAAACCCGCTCAATACCGTGTCGATGTGGGGCCACCGCCGCTTGAGTGCACGGATAAATACGTCGATGATTTTGGTCGGATAGGAGTGTAAGGCGTCGTTGATGTTTACTACCACCTTTTTTCCGCTTTCAATGACGATTATGCTGTCCAGGTTATTCGCAACATAGGTTATGGTTGTGTTCGGGGTGAGTCTATAGCACTTCTCTGGCATCGCTTCCAAGACTTCGCTGAAACCCAATTGTTCCAGGAATGGCTTCGCACCTCCGTACCAGCTGTACGGGTATAAGACCTTGGCGTTCTTGGGAAGTGCACGTAGAGATGGCTCGTGAAAGTGATCTTCGTGCCCATGGGAGATAAGAATCGCTTCGCTGTTGGCAAGGACGCCAGCGTTAACGGGACGCGGGAAAATATGCCATTGCCCGCAGTATGACGAACCTTGAAACCAGGGATCCGTAGTCAGTTTTACGTCACCGGTATCGATGAACAGGCAAGCGTGACCAACATACTCAATCTTCATGGACATCGGTCGATCCTCTTCTGGAATTCTGGCGGATTTTGGTGTCCCCAACGTGCGCTTTCATTCTCACGCTAGAACTGGGTGAATTTCCTTGCGCTTGCTCAACCGAACGATAACGAGTACAGCCAGGAACACAAGCGAGTAACAAATCGTCGAAGCGGCGGATGCACCCGCTATGCCAAACGCCGGAATCATCCACAGATTTAGCAGCACATTGAGAATGGTGGCCGCAAACCAAATCCACACAAGTGTTACGGGATACCCCAAACTGTTCAGGAACTGCACAAGCGCGTTTTCGATTCCCATCGCGAAGATTCCAGGAATCAGCCAAAGAAAAGCGGCAACCGCGGGTGCGAAGGCCTTTCCAAAGAGAATAGACACTGCGGGCTTCGCCGCAATTCCTGCAAACACAAGAACTGGAAGCAACGCCAAAGCTGTTCCTTTCGTGGCCCTTTTGGCTTGGCGGAGCTTTTCTCCAAAATCGTTCATGGAGGAGAGTCGAGGGAACAGAATTAGACCGATGACTGATGGGAGCATCAGCACATAGTCGGCCATTGTTGATGCGATGGAGTAGTAACCAGCTTGTTCCGCTCCGAGAATGTACTTAACCATGAACAGATCAATGCGCAAGAGGAGAAATCCAAACAGGGCGATCAGATATGCTTTTATGCCCAATTCGAAGTGCGTCGTCAAGATAGACATCGATGGTCGCGGAAAGCGATCAATCGAGCGAGACAGGCGCGAAAGCGCCCCTATGGCACTGAGCGTGATGCTCACGAGCATGGCGATGAAAACGGTCACTGGAGTTGTGCGATGGCGAACAATGATGGCCAGCACAAGGACGAGCGCCGATATTCGATTCAAAATTTCGATTTTGTTGTAGAAACGCACGTCCTGGAGACCCAGGAAAAGGTTTTCCATCAGTAGAAAGGCAAGTGCGATGGGTATCCACGCAAAACCCAACCAGAGGAGCGGCCCGTTCAGTGGAGCGATTTGAGGCCAAATGGAAAAAACCGCATAGCCAAGCAGACCCAAGCCTCCTCCCAGGCCCAAGCTGACAAGGAGCGAATTCCCCAGAAGAGTAGGAAGCAAGGAGCGGTCTTTGGCTACGTAATAGGTGTTTGAGGCGTGTAACCCAAGGTTGCACAACTGAACGCCAATTGTTCCCATTGCCATCGCCACTGCATACAGCCCACGACCTTGCGGTCCCAGTGTCCGGGCAACCGCAATGCTGGTCACTAAACTCAAACCCAGCAGCACGATCTGGGTCGCATAGGTTTCCGCAACCTTATGGACAAAGTCTGAAGCAAGAAGCTGTTCAGCGTAACTCCGCAAACGAAGAACAATCGATGACACGCTGGTTGGTCGAGGGCCAGATACGACAGGGCTTGTTACAGGAATGCGTAGCAGCGCACGCACGTCAGTCCACATAGATTTACAGGAGTCCACTGTCTGCCATTTGCTCGCTTGCCGATACAGTCGCGAACCGGGTATCGATCTGGCTCGCGTGCCGCGCAAAAGCCAATACCGGCAGAACGTTTTGCTTCCAAGTGTGCCGGTGAACGGCAGCTTGGCGCGCTGCCTTTCCCAGTCGATTCCGAAGTTCGGGCTGCGCGGCAAGCAGCAGAATCGCAGCCGTCAGTTCAGGCACGCTTCCCGGTTCAACCAGTATCGCAGTGTCCCGGTCAGTGAGAACCTGAGCTAACTGGTCCAACCGGCTCGCTACGATCGCCTTCCCCATCGCCATGTATTCAAACAATTTCGTGGGAGAACCAAAGAACGGTTTCCCATCGGGCAGTGGCACATGGGGCGAAGCCAGAATATCAGCGGCATCAAGATACGGCCGAACACGCTCATGCGGAATCATCCCCGTAAAGATGACCTGGCCAAGTCGCTCAAACTCGTGAAGGATCTTTCGAGTCTCCTCTCGTAGAGGCCCATCTCCTACGAGAATGAAACGCATTCTTGGTGCCGTGGCATGCTTCAAGATTTCGATTATAGATTGCCGAAGGATCGACACACCGTGCCATGGCCCGAAGCTGCCCACAAATGCAACCACAACCTCTTCCGGTGCGATCCCCAGTTCGCGTCGCAGATCCTCGCCTCCGCATACGGGATGAAAATGCTCGGGATCTACAGCATTAGGACTAACGATGACTCTTTTTGCAGGAATGCCGCGTTCCAATAATTCGCTCTTGATCGGCTCGGACACAACAACGATCAAGGAAGCACAGCGCAGCGCAACCTCCTCACACAACTTCATCCAAGAGTAAAATCGAGTCGGATCCCAATATGTGGCCATCCATTTTTCAGACCCGTTATATTCGAGCGTAAGGGGTATCCCGGACCACTGCGACAAGATTGCCCCGGCGATAGAGAATCTTCCATGGCGCTGATAAAGCGTGCCCACGCTGCGGCCGCGCAAGAATTTCCTCACCTGCCGCGCAAAACTGAACCCGTAGCTCAGCATCATGCTCTCCCAGAAAACGAAGAACCGTCGTCTGGCTGAGATCTCTCGGCTCGGAAATGTCTCGAAAGGCAATGGTATGGCCGAAAAAATTTCGCAGGTTGCTCCGTTCGACCGGAGTCCGCCCAAGACCCCACATATGTGGCTGATGGCACCGCCGGCGAAATCACGCACCAACGGGTAGGGAAATAGATAAGCGACATCTAGCTCGATTGAATTGTCCTTGGCTTCTGCCGGGTGGGCAACCGGCTGCCATAAGGCCAGGAGCAACCGCACAAGGGAAAGGACTGCCACGTCAGAAATTACGCTCAGAACCGTGCGGGGCACCATCTGGATCAATTCGTGGCGCTTGTAGACTCTGACGTTTCCGTGGCTGTCGGCGACCATGGTCTCCCCACAACGGTGGATTAAACTCGACCACAACACCAGCTGGAGTTGCGGGGTATCGTCGAGAGACTGAAAAAAGACCGCCAGTGCTTTCCCCCTCAGGCTCCGCAATGCGCGAATTTGGTGCCGCCAACCCCCGCTGCGCAATTCTTGATGAGATACTTCTGTTACCTGAGATTTAGGATATTGGCGGTTTACCGTGCCACGGGCTTCGTCGTGGTTGCCGTTCCATACATGCAAGTACACTTGATTACTAGCGTTCATGGAGGGCCACTGAATACGATTCCAGGTTGGCGGCCGTGACTGGTTCCCACGCTCGTTCCGGCATCGCCACGCATTCGTTTTCGGTATTTGCAAACTTGTAAATAACCACCATGGCGAACAGGTACCAGAGGTTCAAGTCGGAATAATAGCCGCTGGTCAACATCATCCCGGTAATCCAATAGGACAGGAAGATGTACAGGGCAAATCTAGATGCGAACTTCGCTTGGGGCGTGCCGTGTAGATGCAGCCGCCAAAAAGCCCGAAAAAAAAATACTTGGGCCAGAAAATAGCCAAGGAAACCAACCAAGCCCGTGTCGACCAAAATGGAGGCCAATGTATTGTGCGCGGAACCCACCGATTCCACGCCTCGGTAATATGCGGAGGGAACATTGTCCGCCACCGTCGCGTAATTGGCTAACCCGACACCGTTTAATGGGTAAGACCTGAACAACGCCCACGTTTGTTTGTATTGGGCGATTCGCGCGTACAAATCTGACATATCGGAGACGCGAGATTGGAAGAATTCAGGAACCGTGAAGCGAAGGAAGGTTAAGCCTGCGCCCCCAGCCAGAACTGCGCCAGCGATCATCAGGCGAATCTTGGTGCTGTTGGACCAACACATCTCCAGGATTGCGACAACCACCAGGGTCACCACGATCGATCGAAACATCGGACTGACAGCCATTGTCAATGCCGAAGCTAATCCCGCCAAATGCAACGCCCGTTGCCAACTGGGCATTCGCGTACCGATAGCCCTCCGCAGGAAAATCAGGAAGAAAAGACTGATCAAACCGATCAGTCCCAGAGAATTGTTCGTCGCAAATGGCCCATTGACCCTTTGCACCACTCCCGTATCGTCGCTGAACATAATGGCGCCGGGCAAAGGCAACAAATCCTCACCCATCAAGAGTTCGGCCACACTGATCGCCGCAGCATACACACACATCAAGCTGCCGAGAACATGCAATTCAGATAATCTCTGGCCAACCGGAAAATTCCGCCACACGTAATACCCGAGAAGCGCAGGGAACACAAACGCATCGATAACTTCCTTTGAGCCTCCCAAGGCGTTATCCAGATTGTGTAGGGATGTGAATGCAGCAAGGAGGAAGAAGGCCCAACAGATGGCAGCCGTTCGCATTGGCACGGGCAAGGGTCGTCCCTCGCGAGCAGTGAACGCAATCGCTACTATGCAAGCGGCTAATACCGCGCGATCCAGGGTGAAGACCGATCTCTCCCGAGGGATCGACAGAAAGTAGTAGCCAAGGGGAAACAGCAGCACCCACCCCATCAGAATGAAATCGATACGGCCATACAGGATGCTGGCTATAACGAATAATGTGACCGCGACGGCGAAGACCGAAGCAAAACCCAGCACAAAGAACATTTTGGGCACGCCCAGGAGAACGGCCGCAATAGTTCCCAAACCTGCCAATCCAATCCAGAGAAGCAGGCGGTTCTCTCCTTCCACGCTGACGATATCTCGAAATAACTTACTGCTTGCCGAAGTCATAAAAACTTAGACCGCCATCGCTTGAGCCAGCGGAAGCCTCCCTTCTGTGTCGCGGCTGTCACCGATATACTCTTTCCACCAGAGGACAAAATTCAGCAAATACCAAGCTTGCGTTGCATTTTCCTTGTGTTCTACCAGTTCCAACACCCTCTTTGCGTCCAGAAAATCTGTCTGGCGGCAAAACTCCGCTAGTTCCTGCCGAACATAAGGTCCGAGCTTCGCCATGAACCACTCGGAAATCGGCACACCGAAACCCTGTTTCTTGCGGTCGATGAGTTCGTCTGGAATCACGCCACGCACCGCCTTTTTCAAAACATATTTAAGAACACCATGACGCGTCTTAACTTCCTCTGGGATGCTCATCGCTAGTTCAACGAACTTGTGATCGAGAAATGGCACCCGGCCTTCCAGACTTACTCCCATGCTCATCTTGTCGACACGCATCAAGAGAAGTTCGGGCAATCGAAGGTTCAAGTCCAAATAGGTCATCCAGTTCAAATGAGATTTCTGCCACGCTTTGCTCGCAAACCGGTCGTGGATTGGGGACAAAACGTCCCAAGACGAGAGGTAACCAAACTGCTTTTGTAGTCTTGGCGACAGGATTCGCTTCTTCCTTGTTTCCGTAAACGCTTCCGCGCCGCCCCAGAATACCGGATTGCCCTTAACGCCGCGGCGCAACATCTCATAAGGCCAGCTCTCATCCTTACCCAGAACTTTTAAGCCAGCTAAACCCAAATTCTTAAGAGAGCGAGGCACCGGTAGATCATCTTGATGCTGTAGGCGAAGCTGAATCTTCCAGTTCGAATAGCCCCAGAACAATTCGTCTGCACCTTCGCCCACTTGGCAGACGATTACACCGTTGTCCCGTGCGAGCTTTGATACAAAATACAAGGGAAAACAGACAGGATCCCCAATAGGCTCATCCTGCAAACGCACCATCTCGGGCAAAAAATCCAGGAGATCTTTCTCAGTTAATAACCGTTCGTGATGTTCTGCGCCTACCGTCTCAGCCATCAAGCGAGCGAAGCGAAGCTCGCTCGGGTAACTTCCATACTCCTGGTCATAACCAATCGAAAACGTCCGTACCGGTCTACCCTCGCCCTCGGAGAACAGTGCGGCATTCGTACTCGAATCGATTCCGCCTGAGAGAAACACACCCACGGGAACATCACTTACTTTTCTCAACTTGACCGCCGTCCTGAGTTCAGAAAGTACGCGTTCGGTGATCTCAGCCTCTGACACGTTTGTGAGCGGAGTTGTATGATCCCAGACATCCCAATAGCGATGCTTTTGAATTTGCCCGTTTTCGCTGATGCGCAACCAAGTTCCCGCTTCCAGCTTGTTGATCCCAGCAAAAAGTGTATTCGGAGCCGGCGTCGTCAGGAAAGAAAGGTAGTGATAGAACGCTTCTTCATTCACTTCCCGGCCTTGATCCGGATCCTTCAGCAGTGCTTTGATTTCTGACGCAAAGATGAGCCGATTATGGTGAATGCTGTAGTAAATGGGCTTGATGCCGATTCGGTCGCGAATGAGCCACAATTCCCGTTTGCGCTCATCCCAGAGCCCAATGGCAAACATTCCCCGGAATTTCTTGATGCAGTCGATACCCCACTCTTCGAATGCATGAACGATCACTTCCGTATCGGAATGGTCGGTTCTCCACTGATGATGGGAAATCTGGTTCAATTCTCTTCGGATCTCAGCGTGATTATAGATTTCACCGTTGAACGTAACCCATATGGATCGATCCTCGTTGCACATCGGCTGCGCCGCAGTTTCCGACAAATCGATGATCGACAGCCTCCTGTGCCCGAGTCCGACACGAGCGTCACTCGAGATCCATGTGCCGGCGCCGTCCGGCCCACGGTGCGCCAGGGTGTCGCGCATTCGACCGATGAAGCTTTCAGTTATCGAATTGCGTGAATTCGAAAAAGACAATGCGCCCGTGATTCCGCACATTAGTTAGGCTCCACAATCCGCTGCTCGGTCTTCGCCTTGCACCGCATAAGTTCGCACAAGTCCGACCAGGAAACTTCTGAGAAACTCGAGATGACGTAATCGGCCCCGGCTTCATAGAGTTGATGAGCCCAAAAGTCTGACGCTAGGCCGACGCATTTCATTCCTGCAGATTTTGCAGCTCGCACACCAGCGGTCGAATCCTCAATCACCAGGATGTCGGTCGCAGCTGCAACAAAATGCTTGGCGGCAAGGACAAAGATGGACGGATTGGGTTTGCCTTGCACCACGTCGTCGCCCGTCACAACGGTGATAAAGCGCTCAATCAAATGTAGACGGCTCAAAATGTCAAACGCTCGGCGCTTACTCGCGGAAGTTGCGACCGCCTTCGGGATATGAAATCCCTCCAATTGACTCAAGAACTGTGGCAGTCCAGACATCGGTTTGATTGCCCCGCAAGACATTTGGAAAAGTTCTTCTTTTCTGGCCCCCAGGCTGGCTGCCTCTTCTGTTGACAAGTTTCGGAAGAACTGGCGCAGGATTTCTTCGCGCTTCCTGCCTTCGCGGATGATGCTAAGTTCTTCATCGCTAACTTCTCTTCCTCGTTCTCTCAGAAGCTGTTTCCATGCACGGGTGTGAAGGGGATGGGTATCCGCGATGACTCCGTCGAGATCGAAGATGACAGCAGAAGACATATCGTCGTGTTCGCTAAATTCCTGGCCAGGTCGCTTGCGCCAACTTGTAATTCTCTAGAGTTCCGATATCTTGAAAATAGTCGCCTGTTATGTGCGCTGACATTTTGCCTGCCAGCTTAGGCAAGACGTCAAAACCGATGTCGGCTGGCCGGCGGTCCGGGATGCCATCGAGCAACTGGGGGCCTGCGAGCAGCACACCGCTGAATGCCAAGTTACTGACGGGCGTCGCGGGCTTTTCCACGAATTCTCGGACAATGCCGTTGCTATCCAGAACCACCACTCCACACCGACTCGGGTCCGGCACTTGGTAAACAGACAGCGTTACTGGCGTTTCACGCGAGGAGTGATAACCAAACATCGCGGTAAGGTCGATGTTGGTGAGCACGTCGGCGTAGAGGATCCAGAACGCGCTCTCGCCCGCGACCCAGTCGCGGTTTGCGTCCACCGTCCCGGCGCTGCCTAACAAGGTTGGTTCCTCGAATAGCTTGATTTTCAAGCCGTGACCGTCCCTGGCCAGGTACTCCCGCACAATCTCAGGGTGTGCATGCACGTTAATAAGCACTTCATCGATTCCGGAGCGCTTGCACAACTCCAGCCAGATCTGGAGTAGTGGCTTGCCGCGGATCGGCAACAAACATTTAGGCGTCGTGTCGGTGATGGGCCTTAGTCGTGTTCCATTACCTGCTGCTAACAAGAAGGCTTTCATATAATTTGGGGAAAACGGAAAACCCATTGCTGGCGGCTGACTAAAGTACGCGCTCCTGGGCGGCGGCGTAATTTGGATTCGCCTTGTCAGGAGGGCCCCAGAGGAGATTCCAGCGCAATCCAGGTCCGCCGTTGCCATCGAGGAATGGATCGTTCACGATCACCTGGGCACCCTCCGATTCGCACTCGAACCGCATTTCCGGAACGTCGTGGACCATGAAGGCGTCGCGTAGCGCTTGCTGCCTGGGCTTCTCGCAATAGAGCAGCATGAACCCCCCTCCTCCCGCTCCGGTGATTTTTCCACCCAAGGCGCCTTTTGATTTGGCCAGCTCATACAGATCGTCGATACCCATATTTGAAATCTTGTTTGAGACACGCTTTTTCGCCCGCCAAGCCTCATCCAGTAACTGGCCGAACCTGTTCAGGTCCCCACTGACCAGAGCCTTGCGCATTCTTTCTGCGAGCCATCGAATCTCATGGAGTGCCGCCACCGCGTGGCCCTCGTGTTGACTCGATTTTTCCTGTTCTCGCAGGATTGTTCCGGAATCCCTAGCCGTTCCCGTAAAGAAAAGCATCAGATTCTGGTTCAGCTCTCTCCGAACGTCTTGCACCACGTCAAGCGGCTCAACCTGCGTTTTACCATCCGTTTCTATGCGAATAAAGTTCAAGCCACCGAAAGCCGATGCGTACTCGTCTTGCTTGCCTACCGGCTTGCCGAGTACGCTCCGCGCTATCTCAAATGCCTTCTCGGCCAGCTGATACTTTGACATCTTGATCTGCAAGTAGGTGCTTAATGCTTTCAACAGATTTACGCAAACGGTGGCGGACGAGCCCAAGCCAGTTCCGGGCGGTATCTCAGAAGCGAGAAACAGGTTCACGGCTACGTGGCGCTGGAGAGATTGCAGGACAGCCAGAGGCAGTTCCAATTTAGTGCCTTTGACTACCATGTGAGCAAGGTCGCTCCAATTTTCCATAGCGCGCAGGTCGGACGAAATAATCTGGATGTGATCGTCGTCGCGCCTCGATAGGATCGTGTAGAAATATTTATTGATAGAAGTGCTTAAGATAGAACCGCCGTATTTTTCATAATAGACGGGGAGGTCCGTTCCCCCACCTCCGAAACTGATCCGCACCGGGCTACGCACGATCAGCATGAGCCATCCCTCGAACAGCGCCCTGCCTTGGGGTGCGTTCGTTCGGATTTTCGATGATCTGACTGGGCGTATTTAGGTTGGGAACGGAATGTTTCGGGTAAGAACGTCTCACCAAGGCGCCCAACGTCTGTAAAAGCAAGACGATGTCCATGAAGACCGTCCACTCAAGCATGTACTGCAAGTCATAGCGCGTTTTCTCCTCCGAGGCATGGCGGTCGCGCAATCCGTTAACTTGAGCCAGGCCGGTCATTCCTGGCTTTGCTTTTAGACGCTGCCTCTGCCACTCGGAATAGTCCCTGACCCGCTTTGGGCACTCGGGTCGTGGCCCCACCAGGCTCATTTCTCCCCTTAGGACATTCCAGAGTTGCGGCAGCTCCGAAATACTGAGATGCAAGAGGAACTGCTCATAGGCGGGGATATCCGCCCCACTATAATCGAGATCAAGCCGATGCATCCAGAAACTTCGGCCGTCTTTGCCGATTCTCAGCTCTCGCCTGAAGACGCGCCGTTTCTTAAAGCGCAGGACAATTGCACTGCACGCAAGCATGAAAGCGATCGGTGGCAGAAGGAATAAAGCGATTACCAGGTCCATCGCTCGCTTGAAGATTGCGGCAGCAGGCCCGACTGAACGTTGCTCGAGAGCAACGAGCGGAAATCCATCAATCTGTATCAGTCTGGGCTTGGAAGTGTATAGTTCGTAGCCAAGCGGTAGAACCCTGACAGCTATGCCCTGAGTCCGACAGCGGGCGACGAAGCTTTGGAACTCCAACCCCGGGGACTCGTCGAGGAGCACAATTAGCTCGCTAACCTGCCGCTCCTTCAAGGCCGACAGGACATCCTCAGAGCTAAGCGCCCAATTGGAGGATTCGGCTATGACTGCGCCTCGGGCATCATCCGTCCGGGCAGTGCAAAGGGTCCCGACCACTTCGTACAGTAACTCAGGGTGTCGAAGGATCTTCGAGTTAAACTCCAGAATGAATCGTTCACTTCCCAGCAGAACAACTTTTTTGGCGCGCCCCTTTTTCTGTTGCCAGCAAAGAAAGACGTAGGTTCCTGCCCGGATGGCCAGAAATCCGATCAACAGTAAACCTGCAAAATAAGCTAGCATCAGGCGGGAGTAGTAGAGTCTCACGAGGTATGCGAAAGTCAGAACCGCGCCCAGGAGAAAACCCGTGCCCATCGCAACTTTGCTGAGCGTGAGGTGCAAATGCCAGCCACCCTCCAAGCAGTCGAGTTTAGTTTTATAAAACAGCGCGATCCAGACTCCGACCGAGGCCACTGCCAACAACCGATAAAAACTCTCGTTGTAGGGCAAAAGCACGCCGTAGTGCAGTGCGTAACTCACACACAGAGCTGTCAACATCCATAAGATGTCGAAAGAGAGAATGGCGCGTGGAATTGTTCGATTCATTTGGTTTTCGGCTGCATCAGGTTTGGCTTCATTTCCTGGAAACGTATCCGGAGAGTCAAATTGAGTGAAGATCGGTGGCTCAACTCTAGCCCCACGATTTGGTCAGTCGGCTGCGTTGGCCTGCGCTGCCCGTGCCCTAGGCGAATTGCTTCGAAGCAGAAGCTGGTGACGAACTGCTGTGTAGATGGAATGGCTTATGCAGACGTGCAGATCCTCGATGAATTGCATATTGTCGGAAGGAACCACCAGGCAGAGATCACACAAGCTCTTCATCTTGCCGCCCTCGAACCCGGTCAAACCAATGATGTAGCATCCAGCCTCCCGCGCCGCGTGCAAACCATTCAAAACGTTCGGTGAGTTCCCGCTGCCGCTGATCGCCAGGACCACATCGTCTGGCTCAACGAAGTTCCGCAATTGTTCCGCAAAAATATCCTCGTACTTTGCGTCGTTGGCCCACGCGGTCATCAAAGCAATGTTGTCGGAAAGCGACATGACTCGGAGGCGTCTTAACCCTGCAACGGACGTGCCTTTTCCGAGATCGCATGCCATGTGTGATGCGAGTGAAGCGCTTCCGCCATTTCCAAAAGTGAAGATCATGCGATTGGCTTCGTATGCCTGCAATAGCTGAAAGACGATCTGATCCACAGTTTCGTAAGGCAACCATTGCAGTATCCGATTCAAGTGCCCAAAGTATCCCCGTGCTTCTGTGATCGTTGGGAAGCAGGGTGCTTCGGGGCTGTCGTTGCGTTGTTCGTAGGAGTTGTTCATCAAAGACTCCTTGTTTGTAACTTTCAGGCTTGATCAGAGGCTTGCTGCCCGCATGAAGGGACACGGGGTGGTTTCGAAGCGAACAGAAGATCGATGAAGTCCCGAATATGCTAGCCAGCCGCCCGTACTACGCCGGCGGAACACATGGCTTGGTAGGCATCTGGAATGTTCAAAGGGATGCCGCCACAATCGTCCGCCCAGGCGAGAAAATCTTCGAGGATTTGCGGAAGCCTACGCTGGGGACGCCACCCAAGTTTCTTGAGCTTTTCGATATTCGAGACACTGTGGCGATTGTCACCGATGCGGTATTGGCCCGGAATAACCACCTGCGTCTCACTGCCCAGCGTCCGCATTATCAATTCGGCATACTCTAGGACGTTGGTCGTTGTGCCGCTACCAACATTAAATGCCTCGTAGTCACTGCCTTTTTCAAGGACGCAGAAATTTGCGTCGACGACGTCTTGAATGTGAACGAAGTCTCTCGTTTGGCGTCCATCCTCATAGATGACCAAAGGCTTTCCCGCGCGGGCTCGGTTAAAGAAAATCCTCAGTATCCCTGAATACTGGTTGAAGAGAGACTGGCGAGGCCCTTGGGTAATCGAATAGCGAAGCGCCACCGTCGGGATCTCATGGATCCTGCCTAGGCCCAGAGCGATTTTCTCACCCGCCAATTTCGAGACCGCGTATTGATTGATCGGATTGGTGTACTCTTCCTCGAGGAGCCTAGGCGTGATGTGCTCGCTGCAAACAGGGCAACGCACTTCCCAATCCTGTTTTTGTAATTGCTCCTCGCTTCGTGTCTTGGGTAGCACGGGTCCATGCGTGGAGCAGACATACTGGCCCTCGCCGTATACGGACTGCGAAGAGGCCACAATCACTTTCCTCGGTCGGATCTGGCGCTCCACGAGAACCTCATAAAGCAAAGCTGTACTTACGGCGTTCACCATCAGGAACTTGGAGAAATCCAGCATGTAATCTTGATATGCGGCCTGGTGGGAGATCACATCAACATCAACCAGGGCATGCTCCCAAGTCGAGCGGTCGGTCACGCTGCCTTTGATAAACTCTGCGTCTTTTGGAAAATAGCGTGGCAAACCGTTCGGATGGACCCGCGGATCGAGACTATCGATCACCCGCACTTGATATCCTTGCTGCAGGAACCTATCCACGATTTGCGAGCCAATGAAGCCGGCACCGCCTGTTACCAGAGCACGCACATTTTCTCCTTAGCTTAAGCCCAGTGGATCAATGATTTGGCAGGACATCTAGTATGCGCCGCGGCCAAGCACAACTGTCTTGACGGTTTGGACAAGAATCTTCAAGTCGAGCAACAAAGACCAATTGTCGATGTAGTGCAGATCCATTCTGACCCATTCATCGAAATTCTTGATGTCGGACCGGCCCATGGTTTGCCATAAACAGGTTAACCCCGGAATTACCGTAAGCTTGCGTCTCTGCCATGGCTCGAACTGCTCGAATTCAGTGACCAGCGGTGGACGTGGCCCTACCATGCTCATATCCCCTTTGAGGACGGACCAAAGTTGAGGGAGTTCATCCAGGCTGTAGCGCCTCAGTACTCGTCCCACCTTCGTGATACGTGGATCGTTTCGCATCTTAAAGGCCGGACCTGCCATTTCGTTCTGGGCCATCAACTCTTGTTTGCGTTTATCTGCGTCCCGGACCATCGTTCGAAACTTCCAACTCAGAAAAGGCTTCCCCTGATGCCCAACGACGCGCCATTGATAAAGCACCGGGCGCCCATCAGTGAACCAAATGGCGACCGCGGCGAATCCCATAACTGGAGCGGCCAACACAAGAAGAATGCAGCCGAACAGCAGATCAAGCCCTCGCTTCAAAACAAGTTTCCAGCCTTGTTGGCGAGTTTGGGTGGTCCCGGCGTATTGGAAAGATGTTGTCGAAGCCATTGGCGAGCTTTGCTTATCGATTGGCAAGCAATCGTTCGCGCAGAACGCGATACACGAACCAAGGATTGGTTTTCAGATATCTCTTCCACAGGTTCCCCGGGTCCTGGAGCAAGCGGTACAGCCATTCACCCCCGTGGCGGACCCACTCCGGCGCGTCATTCTTGATTCCGGCGACAACATCGAAACTGCCACCGACGCCCATCGCCACTCTCACCCTAAGGTCTTTCCGGTGCCGTTCAATCCAAAACTCTTGTCGTGGTGAACCCATGGCGACAAACAAGAGAGCTGCCCCGGACTGATTGATAGATGCAACGATTTCTTTTTCTTGGCCGGGCTCAAAGTATCCTGAATGCATCCCTGCGATTACCAATCGGGGATACTGTGCTTGTACTCGAGTTTTCAGCAGTTCGAGAACCTCGGACCTGGCCCCAAGGAAATAAACAGGAAAGCGTTCCTTGTCGAGTCGAGGCAAAAGTTCCTTCAACAGCATTACGCCACCGATGTGTCCCCTCAGAGGGCGTCTCAGTACCCGGCAGGCCCACACAACGGCATATTCAGGGATCACAAGTTCCGCCCTCCGAAGAATTTCGCTGAGGGCCGAATTGTGCTCCGATAACCAGAGTTTATTTGCGTTGATGGCTATCACGTGGTGAAAATCTTTTCCCTGGAGACACCTGCCGACACAATCGACGGCTTCCCGCATCGTAAGACTGTCTACCGGGAAGCTCATCAAAAACGACCGCGGGTTTGGAGATAGCTGGTTGCTCATGTTCTCCGGGCTAAAGCGTTGAGGATTGGGGAGATGTTGAATTCTGCGGGCAAATTCAGCTTCGAACGCTGAACATGGCCTTCGTGGTATTCCCGTCAAACCGACAAAACCTAAATTGTCCGGCCAAAACCGGTCATCGAGTGAGAAATGGTCCCTGATGAGGAGGCGCCTCGAAACATAGTCTGGGCGTGTTCTTTTCTCCCAATTCTTTCCACTCGATCCCCGTCCACTTCCACGGCGACTGCCTTGCCCAGCATCTCCACCGACAGCACCAGTCGAAATCCGTTCTTCTTTCGTATCAAAATGCCTTCGATTCCTGATAACGGGCCGGTCTTGACCCTCACGAGATCTCCAGTCTGCAGCAAAGGGTGCGGCTCAAGTTTCAACGATGTGCTAACTGCCAATCGTATCGCGTCGATCTCGGCCGCTGGAATTGCCGCCGGCCGACCACACGAGCCAATGATTTGGTGCACACCTGGTGTTTTCAAGACGTCCAGTCGCCGCTGCAGAGAATCCCTGAGGAATACGTAACACGGGAATAAAGGCAGCGAAAGCAGTTTGGTACGGTCTTTCCATTGATGCCCAGCTGTATAGAGTGGCAAAAAAACCTCGAACCCTTTGTTTACGAGAAGATTCGCTATGACCTTCTCGTGCTGCGGCCTCGTGTATAGTGCATACCAAGCGGCAAGAACTTCAGTTGTCTCTTGCGGCCCCGGATTCTCTCTCATATCGATATAGCTCCGCCCTGTGACTTACATTTTCCGCAAAACACATCAAACCCATGGAGCGGGGCACGTCCTCAAAAAGAGAACGTCCTACGCCAAGTCGTCGCTACTACAAGGTAAAAATGGAGACAGTCGAACTGGGCGGAGGCCAGAGGCCAGACACTTCGACTGTTTTCTTCCCCGTTACTAGTCCTTTGATTTAACAAGCTTCACAAGCACCATCCCAGCCGGTTGGTTTTGGTCTGATCCTTGCTACTCCTGCGTTCCGCCGTCAACGGGATCCGTAGAATCTGGAAGGCTGCCAACCGTCTAAGTGAGGACGAATGCTAAGGGGCGCCGTCCGTCCTGACAAGGGCTAGAAATTCCTCAGAGGAGTGTAGAAGTTTCGTGGATAGCGCAATCATGCAAATAGATATTATCGCGCAGTGTGAATGAGTGTCAGATGGCGAGACTATTTTCCTTGAGATGAGGCTTTGTGTGTGAGTTTCTCATCTACCCGAGGGCGGTATTTTGTTCCCTAGTTGTCTGACCGGATTCTTGGTTGGTTCCATAATTTTTGCCTTGCTTGGGGTATTCCGCTCCATGCATAATACCCCCGTCTTAGTCCCCCAGACTTAGGAACGTCGATACTCGGCTTCCTTCCAAACGGTGAATCTCCATGGCAGCCCCCGGCCAGCATTTATCACGCGTGGCACTGACCGCGCACAAATCGATACGTCTTCTGATCGCCGAAGACACCCCAATGGGTTGCGAGTTATTGAAGGCCAGCCTCAAAAGTCCCCAGGCTGGCATAAGCAAATTTGTCAGTGCAATTACGTTCGATCAAATAACTGAGGCCATCAAAGATAACCAGATCGATGTGGCCCTCATAAATGAACATATCGAGAATGGCAGGCGCAGCGGCCTGGAGATCATCGACTACTTGCGCGAGAACTGCCCCGCGATCCGAGCCATTCTGCTCACGAAGGCGTTGAGCGCAGATATTATCATTACCGCATTTGGTAATGGTGCGAAGGGTGTCTTCTGCCGCACAGAGCCGATTCGGGCCCTAGCTCGGTGCATTCGCGCCGTTCACCAGGGGCAGGTCTGGGCGAACTCCGAACAGCTGGAGATCATTCTCCGTGCGCTCGTCGAAACCCGACCTAAGCGTTTCACTGCCCCGCGAGGACCTTCCGTCCTGACGAAAAGGGAGGAGGAGATTGCCAGTTTGGTGGCTGAGGGCCTAACGAATCTGGAAGTGGCCAAACGCCTTGGCCTGAGCAAACATACCATTGGTAACTACCTTTTCAAATGTTATGAAAAGTTAGGTTTGTCTACGCGAGTGGAGTTTGTGCTTTATACCCTGAACAAGAGGCGTCCGTCCCAGGCAATGGTATCCGGCGCCGGAACGAGCCTCGCTGCAGAGAGACATCTGACAGAAAGGTATCATCACAGCTCGATGCAGAAGATTCGGGACAGAGAATCCAATTGACGCTGGCGATTGAATGCCTCGCTGTAACAGGGAAAAACAACCTACCGGGCGTATGGATTCTGACCAGCAGAGAACTTCACCCCGGATTCGGCCGGTATACCCACTCCGTCTTTTCCTCTGGGCACGCGGGAACTCTGAGATGGATATCAGCGAGGATCGCATCTACTCTTGATCTCGTGGGTGCCAGAGAACACACCGGATCGATTGCGGCGGGGTCGCCGGTGAGGAGAAAGGCCTGGCAGCGGCAGCCAGCAAAGTCCTGGTGACGGCGATCGCAGGATTTGCAGGGTTCCTGCATCCAGTCTTCCCCGCGAAACTTCCGAAATGCGGAAGAAGTCTGCCAAATGTCGAGCAGGCATTTCTCCTTCACGTTTTCAAACTGCAAGCCTGGAATGACGTTGGCCGCGTGGCAGGGAAGCGCTGTGCCATTCGGATCGATGAGCATGAGCTTGCGGCCCCAACCGCCGACGCAAGGTTTTGGGTACTTGGCGTAGTAATCGGGGACGACAAAAACGAAACGAGTTGTTCCTTTGAGGCGTTCCTCGGCACGGTGGATAGTGGAGACGCAGTGATCGAGTTGTTCGCGGGTGGGAAGCAAGGCGGCGCGATTGGCGAGAGCCCAACCGTAATACTGAACGCTGGCAAATTCGACGCAACCGGGACGGTGTTGTTCGACCAGGGCAAGCATGGCGTCGAGTTCGTGGATGTTTTGGCGATGGATTACGAAATTCAGAGTGACACCGATGCGATGTTGCTTGAGCCAGGATAGGACGAGAAGTTTGTGGGGATAGGAGTTTGTGTCGGAGATGGCACGGCCAGTTGCCTCGGTGGCGCCCTGAAAACTGAGTTGAAAATGGTCGAGGCCGGCGTCGACCAGAGCGGCGAGTTTTCGTTCGTCCAGCGGAAGGCCGCTGGAGATGAGGCTGACATAGAGGCCGGCTAGACGGGCGGCGCGCACGAGTTCGACGATGTCCGTGCGAGCCAGAGGTTCACCGCCGGTGAAGTCGACCTGGAGAACGCCCAGGGCGGCGGCTTCCCGAAAGACACGAGCCCAGGTTTGTGTGGGAAGCTCGGCATCGCGCTTGGCCAGCTCGAGGGGATTCGAGCAATAGACGCAGTGAAGCGGGCAGCGATGAGTGAGTTCGGCGACGAGAGCGAGAGGTGTGAAGTTAGTGCTCATTATCGATTTATGACGCTTGACCTCGGACGCCGGGTTCAGAACATTCAAAAATCGATGGCGCGCTGGGTGTGAAGAAGCGCGAGATACTCCACGATGTCGTCGGTAATGCGCTGGAGTTCGGCGGTGGAGTAGAGCCGGTGCAAATCGTCGGCGATCTGGCGAACGGTATTTTTTCCATCACAGCGGAGAACAATTTCGAGACTGGAACGATTGAGACGGAGGACACGTTCGGGCATGAGGAGCATGCGCGGCTGTTGAGTTGATTCGTTGAGGCGAACTCCGGGAGCGAGACGCGGGGTGGCATCGAGTTCGGGTTTCATGGAGATGCCTGGGTGGGCTGAAAGGCGCCAGGGGGCGGCCAGCCGGGTTGAACATAGGCGAAATAGAGGGCGTCGAGCTGGGCCCACAAGATATCGCACTTTGCGCGGAGTGCGGCGAGCGCGAGGTCCTGTTGTTCGCGAGTGTTTGCATGCTTGAGGCAATACGCAAGAGCGAACGCGGCGTCTTCGGGAGCCTGAGTCAGGCGTCCTTGAAAATAATCGAGGGCCGGAACGATCCAGGGGTAATGCTGGCGCATGCGATCCATGCGCAGGGCGATGAGTTGGCGGCTGAAGAGTTCGGTGAGGGAAGAGGCTACGGCTTCCAGAAGAGAACGAGCGGAAACGAGTTGGACATAGGCATTCACGGCAAAACGGGTGGCTGGAAGAATGCCGTCGCCGCGAATGGCCTGCTCGCGCGGGAGACCGGTGGCTTCCACGAGTTTCAGCCATTTCTCGATACCACCGGGTTTGCTGCCGTCCCCATCGTGATCGAGGATGCGCTTGCGCCAGGCGATACGGAAGGCCGGGTCATCGCTGCGGGCGAGAATGGCGGCGTCCTTGATGGGAATGGAAGCCTGATAGTAGTAGCGATTGAGTGCCCACGCCTGGAGCTGAGCGCGAGTTAATTTCCCTTCATGCATGAGGAGATGAAAGGGGTGCTTGTGGTGATAGCGCTCCTGGCCAATGGCGTGGAAAGCTGCGGTGAACTCGGGCTCAGTCAGCAGATCAGTGGCGGCAAGATTCATAGGTCGATGGTCATTCCATCGTAGGCGATTTCGAAGCCTGCTTCTAGTACAGCGCGATGTTCGGGGCTGTCTTCATTGAGGATAGGATTGGTGTTGTTGGTGTGGAGGAGGATTTTGCGCCCCTTGGCGTTCTTGGGATATTGCTGCAACAAGCCGTCGGGACCGGATAGAGGAAGATGGCCGATTTCGGTGGCAGTTTTCTGGGTGCGGCCGGTCTGAGCGAGCTCATCGTCGGACCAGAAAGTGCCGTCGATTAAAATGAGATCCGCGGAAGCAGCGAAGCGGGACCATTCGGAGTTTCGACCGGAAAGAGAAGGAGCGATGAGAATTTTCTTGTTGTCCTGCTCGAGGAGCAGGGCGACGGAGACTTCCTCGGCGGCGGAGTTGCGGCGAAATTCGTCGCTGGTGTAGTCCGGATAAGTACCACCCGCGGGGATGGCGCTGTAGAAAAAAGTAGGAGTCGAGCCGGGGTTGTCGGAAAGATGGCAACCAATGCGGCCCCGGGAGGAAAGCATCTGCCATTGGACGGGAGGATTAGCGCGATCGAGAACTTTGAAGATGCGGTTTTCGTTTTTGAGAAAACGCTGGATGGCAGAGGTGGCGAAGACAAAGAAGCTCTGAAATTCGCGCAGGTGGAGAAGACCCATAACGGAATCGACGTCGGCGGAGAGAAGGAAAACGCCGGCAATGGGCGAGCGGCCGGGGGTTTCGGGGTTAGGAGCGAGTTCGGGAGTTGTGGTGATTTGAGAACGCAGGTCCGGGGAGGCGCCTACAAGAAACCAAACTTGGGGAAGAGGGGAGAAGGCGATCTGGGTTTGGGTCCGAGGTTGCGAACGTAATATGCCGGCGCGAAGACCAGCACAGTTGTGGCACGCACAGTTCCACTGGGGGAAGCCACCGCCGGCGGCGGAGCCAAGAATCTTCAAGCGCATGGGGCGGGTCTCCGCTGAGGGATTCCAGTATCGGGCTGAGGGATTAGGCGACGGATTGAGTATAAACACAAAACGGCCCGCCTAATCCCAGGCTCCTTTCCAGGATTGCAGGGGCGGGTCTTGAATCCACCAAACTTAGAGCTCGGCGTTGGCGTACGAGCTGACTTCACAATTCAGTTCAATTTCTTCGTGTTGCGGGGTGCTCCATTCCATGCGTGCCGCTCCTTGAAAATTGGGTTCCGAGGACCAAAACAAGATAACACAAGAGGAGGAAGAAAGAGTACGGATTTGCTGGGACTGGTAAGTTGGCACTTCGGGACCAAGAGCCAGCCGGAGGTTGGTCCCCAAGGTGTGCCATCGCAACATTAATGAGAGGGTCCTGACCCACAGGGCTCGTTGAGCTTCGCGCGTCCCTTTGCAAAAAGTGAACCAGAAAAAAGCACCACATGGAACAGATTTTTGGGGGTTAGCATATGGCTGCGTCCGCCATCTATTTCGGCCTGGTCATGAGATGAAGAAGTCTCCAGCCATGGCCTACACTCATTAGCGTCTGTCTTGACATTGTCGGGCAGACAAAGTAACTTGGGGATTGAAGGAGTGACTATGCCATCCCGTTCTCTCCGTAGTGAAAAACTGGATCTCCGGTTGACACGCAAGGCTAAGACAGCGTTGAGAGCCGCAGCGGCGGCATCCAATCGATCTGTGAGCGAGTTCGTTCTGGAGAGCGCGCTTGCCCGTGCCGACGAAGCACTGGCGGATCGGCGTACCTTTGGGTTAAATGCAGCGCAATGGAAAGCATTCTTGGCAGCGCTAGATGCCCCTCCGCGCCCCCTGCCCCTTCTAGAACGTCTTTTAAGGG
>Ga0181532_10000400_pt1 | contig 45077 bp, 34 predicted proteins | sample PEATcosm2014_Bin_33_FD_119768 | JGI IMG/M metagenome (GOLD analysis project Ga0181532, IMG submission 119768) | Peatland microbial communities from MTU Mesocosm Facility, Houghton, MI, USA - PEATcosm2014_Bin11_30_metaG | ecosystem: Environmental > Terrestrial > Soil > Wetlands > Peat | place... | reverse complement strand
GTTCAACAACGCCAAGGGATACGGCTTCCTCGGCCGAGAAGATGGACCGGATGTATTCATTCACTACAGCTCAATCACCACCGAAGGCTACAAGAGCCTGCAGGAGGGCGACAAGGTGGAGTTCGAGATTGTCCAGGGACAGAAAGGGCCGCAAGCGGCCAATGTAACCAAGGCCTCCTGACCAGGGTGGCCTCTCTCAGGCCGGTTTAAGGGACCAAGCTGTGTGCGCCGTGGACGGCCCCGCTGGCTGTGTCCTCCGACTTCCTGCCGACGCGCAGCATTCTTTGCGCCTCCAGCCGTGTCCCTGGTCAGTCTGGCCAGTCGGACGGCCCTGGGCAAGGAACCTGCGCTGGAATGGCTGCGCAGCCTCGACCGGGGTGACCGTCGCGTGATCGGAATGGACTTGATGCAGGCGCAATTCGGCTGGCCGATCGGGATGCCTCCGGTACGAAGCCTGAAGGACGGTCTGTGGGAGATTCGCTCCACGCTGCCGAGCCGACGGAATGCACGGCTGATTCTGTGCTGCCACCAAGGCGCTCTCGGTAGTGCTTCATGGCTTTATCAAAAAGACACGCAAGACGCCGGCGGAAGAGATTGCGCTCGCGAAGCGACGGATGAAGGAGGTGACGACATGAAAAAGAGAAATCCTCATATCGGCTCATCGCTGGATGATTTCTTGAAGGAGGAAGGCATCCTTGAGGAAGCCCGCGCCACCGCTCTCAAAGAGGCGATTGCGTGGCAAGTGCAGAAAGCGCTGAAGAAGGCGAAGATCAACAAGGTGGAGATGGCGCGTCGCATGAACACCAGTCGTGCGGCGCTGGACCGACTGCTTGATCCCGGCAACGCCGCGGCAACGCTGCAGACATTGTGCCGGGCCGCGCGGGCGATTGGGCGCGATCTTCGCGTCGAGCTGGTTTAGTCTTTAATCTTTGCGTGGACAACAAAGCCATTGCCGGACTGCTTTACGAGACTGCCGATCTGCTGGAGATCGACGGGCAGGACTCGTTTCGCGTGCGCTCTTATCGCAACGCGGCCGAGGCCATTGAAGCGCTGCCGCAACAAGTGTCCGATCTGATCGCGGAGCCGAAGAAACTGCTCGAAATCCAGGGCATTGGCAAGGGCATGCAGGCCAATCTGCTACAGCTTTTCAATGATGGCAGCATGGAAGCGCACGCCGAGCTGCTGAAGAAATACCGGCCCTCGATGCTCGAACTGCTCAAGATTCAAGGGCTCGGGCCGAAGACGATTGCCCTGATCTGGAGCGCCTATCAGGTCAGCGATCTCGAGGGCGTGGAGAAGCTGGCGCGCGAAGGCAAGATCCGCACGCTGCCGCGCATGGGCGAAAAGCACGAACTGAAGCTGCTCAAGGCGATTGAAGACTATCGCCGCATCGCGGGACGGTTCCTGCTCGACACCGCCGAAGAGCTGGCGGAAAAACTGGTGGAGCATCTGCTGGCGGCTTCCGGCGTCGAAAAAGTCACGCCCGCCGGATCGCTGCGCCGCGGACGCGAAACCGTCGGCGACCTCGACATCCTGGTCACCGGCAAGGCCTGCGTTGAGGCAGAACCGCGGCAGAAAATCATCGAACATCTGCTGCGCTTCCCGGGCCTGATGGACGTCATCGCGCAGGGAGAGAACAAGGTCAGCTTCCGTCACCGCAACGGCATGCAGGTGGACGTGCGCCTGCTGCCACCCGAATCGTTCGGAGCGGCCATGCAATATTTCACCGGCTCCAAGGCGCACAACGTCGCCTTGCGGCAGCGCGCCCTCAAAATGGGATTCACACTCAACGAATACAGCCTCGCTAACATCGAGGACGAGAAGCCGGTCGCGCGCAAAACCGAAGAAGAAATCTACGCCAAACTCAAGCTCGACTTCATTCCTCCCGAACTGCGCGAGAATCTGGGAGAGATCGAGGCCGCCGCCGCGCACACGCTACCCGTGCTGCTCCAACTATCCGACATCCGCGGCGACGTGCATATGCACACCGTCGAAACCGACGGCCGCAATACCATTGAAGAGATGGCCGAAGCAGCGCGGCAACGCGGCTACGAGTACATGGCTATCACCGATCACTCGAAAAACCTCGCCTTCGCCAACGGCCTCACCGACGAACGCGCGCTCGCGCACATCGAAAGAATCCGGGCGGTCGAAAAGAAGATGAAAGGCATCCGCATTTTCGCGGGAATCGAAGTCGACATTCTGGGCGATGGCTCGCTCGATCTTTCCGACCCGGTGCTCGAACAGATGGACATCGTCATCGCCAGCGTGCATTCGCAGTTCAATCAGGATCGCGCCACCATGACCCATCGGCTGCTGAAGGCCATCGCCAACCCCAATACATCGCTGATCGGACATCCCACCGGACGCCTGCTGCTGCGTCGCGACGCTTACCAGTTCGATCTCGACGCCGTTCTCAGAGCGGCGGCGAAACACAAAGTGGCGATGGAGTTGAACTCCTATCCCGATCGGCTCGACCTGTGCGACGTTCATCTGCGATTGGCGAAACAGCACGGTCTGAAGATCGTGATCAACACCGATTCCCATCACACTTCGCACCTGGAAAAACTGCACTACGGAGTCACCCAGGCCCGGCGCGCTTGGCTCACCAAAGACGACGTGCTGAATACTTTGCCCCCGCAAAAATTTGCTAAAGCGATGAAGCACGGCTGGTAGGTGGGGCAAAGGAGGGAAATAATTTACTAACCATTGACACGAGCTCGGCCCGCCCACCGTTTCCATAATTAGAACCACACGAGGCATGGGCATTAAAATCAATCATTTATCGCAGATCATCCGAACACATTTTGGACTCCGGCTTGCTAATGGACGCTAGGGGAGGTCTCGGTCGCTTTGTGGGAGGTTTCAAACCTCTGCTAGCATTGGACCCGTGTGAGGTCCGTCGCGGCGACGCCGCCTTCGTTAAGACTACTCAGGGAGCAGTCTTATCAGGGCTCGCGACTGTCCAGGTCCTGCGGTTGAACTGCGCGCAACAGAGAGCTTTCAGTTTTCGAGGAGCCAAGAGTTGCAACGACTACCTTCACTGGATGGACTGCGGGCAATCTCAATTGCGCTGGTGCTCTACGGCCACTCGAGTGGAACCCTCGCCTTTCCCATTGCGCGCGACCCCTTCGGACTAGCGAGAGTCGGAGTTCAAACTTTCTTCGTCATCTCCGGCTTCCTGATCACGAAACTTCTTCTGGCCGAGATCGCTTCGCGAGGAACAATCTCGCTTAGCGGTTTCTATCGCCGCCGGGTACTACGTATCTTCCCGGCGTTCTATGCGTACTTGTTCATTACTCTCGCTCTGGTGATGGCTGGCCTGCTTTTGATTCCCTTCGAGGACATGGTCCACGCCGCAACCTACACCATCAACTACGTTATAAACCGCAACTGGAGCGTTGGGCACCTCTGGTCACTGGCAGTGGAGGAGCAGTTCTACGCTCTTTGGCCGCTAACGCTGTTTTTTCTCGGACGCAAACGCTCGTTTTCACTAGCTTGCGGAGTGTTGCTGCTGGTGCCGGTAATTCGTATCGCGCAGTTCTACCTGTGGCCTAGCCACCGGCTTGGGATCACCGAAGAATTTCACACCATTGCCGATTGCCTCGCCACCGGATGCCTGCTTGCCGGTTGCCAGGATTGGTTGTGGGAGCAAGAGCGTTATCGCCGCTTCCTCACTTCATGGAAGTTCTGGCTGGCGCCGTGTGCCATCGCCGTCACCATCATCTTTGGGGTTCATCCTCTGCTGAAGTGGCTGATTTTGATTCCGATTTTTAACCTCAGCATCGCTCTGTGTATTGACCGCTGGACGCGCTTCCCAGACGCCGATCCTGTCGCCCTATTCCTCAACTGGAAGCCGGTGGCCTTTGTTGGAGTTCTTAGTTATTCGCTGTATTTGTGGCAGCAGCCCTTTCTCGATCGCTACGCTTTCCACCTCTGGAACCGGTTCCCCATCAATATCGTTCTGGCGTTCGTTGCCGCCCTGGGGTCCTATTACTTGGTTGAAAGACCATTTCTAAATCTTCGCTACGGGAGCCGTCAGTCCTTGCCGGTTGCTTCCTCCGTGCCGGAGGAATCCGCTTGAGCACTACCGTTCCTGAGAGCGAAGAACAAAAGCTGGCATCCGCGCCGGTCGACCAGACTTGGGCGGCAACCACCAAAATGGACCGTTCGCTTGCCCATAGCCTTGCCTTTCGAGCGACGACCAGCTGGGCCAGTCAGATCCTCAGTTGGGCGTCTTTTCTCATCGTCGCGCGCCTGCTGGCCCCTTCGGATTTCGGTATCGCGGCGATGGCCCTCGTCATTTTTCCCTATCTCCGATACCTCGGCGATATCGGGATCCCCACGACCGTCCTGACTTTCCGCGAGCTGACCGACGAACAACTGGCTCAGTTAAACACGGTCGGCCTCGTCTTTGCTCTGGGATGTTTCGGGATCGCGGTCGCGATCGCCCATCCTCTGTCGATGTTTTTCAGGATTCCCAAGCTCGCGGTAGTCACCATCGTCGCCTGCACCGCTCTTATCCCGCAGGGCTTCCGCAGTGTTTCCGAGGGTCTGCTGAACCGGGATATGCGCTTCGGACTGCTTTCCTGGATCGAGTTGATCCGCTCCCTCATCGCCGCCGCCAGCACATTGGTCTTGGCCTACCTGGGTTATGGATACTGGGCGCTGATTCTGGGCAACGTGATCTCCACGTTTGTGCGCTGCGTCATGATTATTGCCGCGCGACCGCGGGGGTTTGCCATCCCCCGCCTGGCGTCGATCGGCAAGGAAATGCGATTCGGGTGGCACGTGGTGGTGTCCTACCTTGCCTGGTCGTCTTACGAACGGTTGGACAACGTCACCGCCGGCCGCGTCCTGGGCCAGGGCGCGCTCGGTTTCTATGCCATGGCGTGGAATCTTGCCAATGCTCCGATCGAGAAGGTCACGTCGCTGGTCACTACCATCATTCCAAGCTACCTCGCGGCGATGAAGCACGACATGGCGGCGCTGCGCCGCTATCTCCGGACGCTCACCGAGGGCGTGGCTTTGGCAACCTTTCCGGCCACGATAGGGTTAGCCCTGGTGTCGAGCGAACTAATTCCCTTCGCGCTGGGTGACCGATGGCGGGGCGCCATCGTTCCACTGGAGGTGCTTGCGGTGTACACCTCCTTCCGCTCCATCGTCTCCCTGCTGCCGAAAGTTTTGACTTCCGTAGGCAACGCCCGCTTCGTCATGTGGAACGATCTGCGCGCCTTGATTATCCTGCCCATCGCATTTTTTATCGGTAGCCGTTGGGGCACTGGAGGAATTGCTTTTGGCTGGGTTCTGGCTTACCCGCTCGTCGCGCTGCCCCTGTATTGGAAAGCATTCACCACCATTGGCATGACTGCGGGCGAATATGTTCGCGGACTCCGTCCCGCTCTCGATGCCACCATCGTCATGTCCGTGGCGGTTCTGCTTTTGAAATGGAAGGCTCCCCTCGGTCACTCTCTGCTTCTCCGGTTAGTGGTTGAAATAGCGGTTGGAGCCGTGGCCTACGTCGCCACTCTGCTCTTGCTGCATCGCGAGCGCGCCCTGGTCCTGCTGCAAATGGTCAAGAGCTTCCGGCGCAAGAAGGCAGCGTAGGCGAGTGCGCTGACTCGGATTTCCCTAATTTCGGCATCGCGCGCCGCGGCGCTGGGCATCGCATTTTGATTCTCGAGTTGAGGGCGCAAGGTTGCAATCTGTTTCATCCCCGCTCAGCGGGCTGGGGCGTTTTGAGATAAAATTGCTTTCGTCCATTGTTTTTAATGGTTTACAGGTGGGTCATTGGCTGGCTTTCGGAAGGCGAATTGCTCCTTCCCCATGTTCCACTGATCTTAGGCCGGATTTCCGAACCGCACGCCGGTTTTGAGTTCCGTGGCTTCGCTGATATTCCAGCGGTTACCTGCGAGGCCCCCGGCGGGTAGCGTGGCAAATAGGGCGAGCATAGGTAACCCCCCTAGTGATTTTGAATTCAGCATAAATTTTGTTGCGCATATTTTGATTCGAACGTCTGGAGGAATACTTCTTTGAACGCAACGACCAGTCATCTAATCGCCCCCCACGGGGGAGAGCTTGTTCAACTGCAAGTGCCGGCCGCGCGCGCCGCAGAGTTAAAAGCGCATTCGAAGGATTGGCCCTCATGGGACCTGACCGCCCGACAGCTTTGTGATCTGGAGCTGCTGATGAGTGGAGGCTTCTCGCCGCTGCGCGGATTCATGAACCGTGCCGATTACGAGGGCGTCTGCCACAACATGCGGCTGGCCAACGGAACCCTGTGGCCCATGCCGATCACTCTCGACGTGAGCGAGGAATTCGCCAAGAAACTGACACCTGGCAGCAGCAAGCTCGCACTGCGCGATCCCGAAGGCGTAATGCTCGCCGTGCTCAGCGTTGAAGATGTCTGGCAGGCTGACCGCAAAGCCGAAGCCCAATCGGTTTTTGGTTCGACCAGCGCCGCGCATCCGGGCGCCGACTACGCCATCAATAAGTCCCATCCCTGGTATGTGGGTGGAAAGGTCGAGGAATTACAGGCTCCCGCGCACTATGATTTCCGCTCGCTGCGCCTGACTCCCGCTGATCTGCGCGCCGAGTTCGGCCGCCTGGGCTGGACCACCGTCGTAGCCTTCCAGACGCGCAATCCCATGCATCGCGCTCACGTCGAACTGACCATGCGGGCCGCCAAGCAAGTCGAGGCGAATCTGCTCATCCATCCTTCGGTCGGCATGACCAAGGCCGGCGACGTCGATTATTTTGTCCGCACCCGCTGCTACGAGTTGCTGTTGTCGAAGTATCCGCATGGCACGGTCAAACTGTCGATGCTGCCGCTGGCCATGCGCATGGGCGGACCACGCGAAGCGATTTGGCATGGCCTCATACGAAAAAACCACGGGTGCACGCACTTCATCGTCGGCCGCGATCATGCCGGTCCCGGAAAAGACACCGACGGCAAGAACTTCTACGGTCCTTACGACGCACAGGAACTGTTCAAGAAGCATGCAGCTGAAATGGGCGTCAAAATGGTTCCCTTCCAGATGATGGTGTATCTGCAGAACGAAGACCGTTACGTTCCGGCCGACGAGGTGCCGCAGGGCGCCAAGGTGCTCGATATCTCCGGCACCGAATTGCGCCAGCGCCTCAATGAAGGGCGCGACATTCCGGCCTGGTTCACTTATCCGGAAGTGGTGCAGGAATTGCGGCGCAGCTATCCGCCACGCCACAAGCAGGGCGTCACGATTTTCTTCACCGGACTTTCGGGATCGGGCAAATCGACGATTGCCAACGCCCTCATCACCAAGTTTCTGGAGATGGGCGGACGTCCGGTCACCCTGCTTGATGGCGACTTGGTGCGCAAGCACCTGTCGAGTGAACTCGGATTCTCCAAGGAGCATCGCGACATCAACATTCGCCGCATCGGCTATGTCGCTTCCGAGATCACCAAAAACGGCGGCATCGCGGTGTGCGCCCCGATCGCTCCGTATGAGGCGACGCGCAAAGCGGTGCGACAGATGATCGAACCGTTCGGCGGGTTCATCCTGGTGCACGCAGCGACATCGATCGAAGTGTGTGAACAGCGCGACCGCAAAGGGCTGTATGCCAAGGCTCGCGCCGGCATCGTCAAGGAGTTCACCGGCATTTCGGATCCGTACGAGGCGCCCACCGATGCCGAAGTCGTGATCGACACCGCCAAACTGAGCCCCGAAGAAGCGGCGCAGACCATTCTTCTGCACCTCGAGCGCGAGGGCTTTGTCGGCGCCAACGGCAACAGCTAGTAATGTCAATGAAGTCCATCAGTACGATGGACTTTATGCCATAATGACGTGGGGTCGTCGTTATCGTTCTATGCTCTCAGTCCCTTAACCTGGTTCCGCTAAGCAAGGCTTTGCTCTGCTGAGTACCGGGAACGGAAAACGATTCGAAAGACGGCATGGAATTCTTGCTGCTAAAAATACTGACCGGCTTCGTCGTCGGAACCCTGATCGGACTCACGGGGGTGGGCGGCGGAGTATTGCTGCTGCCCATACTGATCTTCGGCCTGCACGTGCCCGCCATCGTTGCTGTCGGCAGCGATGCATTGTGCAACTTCTTCACCAAAATTCCCGCCAGCATCGTGCACTTTCGCAAGGGCACGGTGCGCATGAAAGTCGTTCTGGCGTTGGCGGTCGGCAGCATTCCCGGCTCTTACCTCGGTGTGTCTCTTCTGGTGCACCTGCGCCAGGTGCATGGCGCCGGCGTCAACGATTTCATCAAGTCCGCCGTGGGACTGCTGCTGGTCGTGGTGCCCGCACTGCTTCTGTTCCAAGGGCGGATTGAAGACCATCTGATTGGCCGCCAGCCCACGATGCAGTCTTTTGCCGGTATGAGCGCCATCGGATTAGTCGGCGGATTCCTGGTGGGCATCACTTCGGTTGGGTCGGGCAGCATCATCATGATGTTGCTTCTTTTGTTTTACTCGTTCCCTCCCAAGATCATGGTCGGGACCGACATTGCCCATGCCGTGATTCTGACGGGCGTCACCGGTTTGCTGCACTTCCGGGCGGGCAATGTCGACGGGCATTTGGTCGGAGCCATTCTGATCGGCTCGATCCCCGGCGGCATACTCGGCTCGTATCTAAGCACGCGCGTCCCCGTCCTCTGGCTGCGGAGAATCCTGTGCGCGGTTCTGCTTATGACCGGAGCAAGAATGCTGTGGGCGTGAAAGAATCGTTCGCAGTTCTCAGAGAACCGGCGACCGGAAAACTGAGAACAACGAAACGGAATACGAATGACCTCCTACTCAACCAAAGAAACTCTCGAACGCATTCATACCGCCCTCGAAGCGGCACGGACCGTGCTCAACCGCTTCATTCCCGGCGCCATTGCCACCGAGTACAAAGTCGGACACGATCCGGTCACCGAGGCTGACCGCGCCGTCGACGACATTCTACGCAAGACGCTTCTGCGTGACGGCGAAGGCTGGCTCTCGGAAGAGACCGTGGACGACTTCACTCGCCTCGACAAACGGCGCGTCTGGGTCGTCGATCCGCTCGACGGCACGCGCGAGTTCGTGCAAGGCATCCCCGAGTTCTGTGTTTCGATCGCCATGGTGGAAAATGGAATTCCCGTCGCGGGCGGAATCTGCAATCCGGCCACGGACGAATTGATCCTCGGATCGCGCGACACCGGCGTGACCTACAACGGCAAGCCCGCCCAACCGAGTCAACGCAAGGATCTGCATGGTGCGCTCGTGCTCGCCAGCCGCAGCGAAGTGAAGCGCGGCGAGTGGAAGCAGTTCGAGGCCGCCGAGTTCGAGATTCGCCCCATGGGTTCGGTCGCCTACAAGCTCGGATTGGTCGCCGCCGGTCGCGCCGATCTTACCTTCACGCTGGTCCCGAAAAATGAGTGGGACGTTGCCGCCGGGGCGGCGCTGGTCGAAAGCGCCGGAGGCTGGGTGCTGAAGCTCGATAATTCTGCGCTGCGCTGCAATCAGAAAAATCCGCTTATCCCCGGCTTGCTGGCGGGGAGCCCGTTTCTCCGCGATCCACTGCTCGCCATGCTCGACCGGCACTCGCAGACGATCGGCGCCAGCAAGCAATCCTGAGGTCGGAAACATCATGGCTGCCTCGCGCATTGTGTTCCTGATGTACCACGAGCTGGAACTCGCTGGCCGTAAGCTCTGCCAATCCGAGCCCGGTTACGTGCGCTACATTCTGCCGGTCGACACTTTCCGCAGCCAGATGGCGTGGCTGAAAAAATCCGGCTGGCGCGGCCTGAACGTCGGCGAAGCGCTTCGCTATCCTCCCGAGCCGAGCGTTTGCATCACGTTCGACGATGGCTGCGAGACCGACTTTATCGCAGCCGCGCCGGTGCTTCGCGAGTTCGGCTTCAACGCAACTTTCTACCTCACCGCCGGATTTCTGGGCACGCCCGGTTACCTCAATGCCAGCCAGGTGCGCGATCTGGACGCCCAGGGTTTCCAGATCGGCTGCCATTCGATGACGCACCCTTATCTCTCCGATCTTCCGGAACCGGAACTGAAGCGCGAAATCGCGGATCCGAAACTCCAGATTGAAAGTATGGTTGGACATCCCATCGAGCACTTTTCCTGTCCCGGAGGACGCTACGACCAACGCACGCTCCAGATGGCGCGTCAGGCCGGGTTCGCGACCGTTGCCAACAGCCAGTGTTGTGCGAACTCGTCCGGCACCAGCCCTTACGAGCTCGGCCGCGTAGCCATGCTGCGTGACCTCACCATCGAGGAGTTCGGCGCCACCTGCCAGGGCAGCGGGCTGTGGAAGAAACGCCTGCAGCATCAGGTCCGCCGCAGCGTGCAGCGCGTGCTCGGAAACCACGCCTATGATTACCTGCGCGCAGTGTTGCTCGGGGAATCCCGCCAGTAACCTGCTGTTGGTTATTTTAGTCATCGTGGTTATCCGCCTCCGTTTCCAAGCCGAACCGCAAGAACCAGATCGCTCACACCGCCTGTCCCGTGCCGGTTTTCGCATATTCGCACAGAACACCAGCGGACACTGGCGCGCGCGAATCTGTACATGCCGCGAACGTATGTACTAATGCGTTTGCGATGCCCTTCCGGTATCTAGGAACATTTGTGCCGTCTCGATAGATTCAGCGTGAGGACAATCGACTAGTCCCCCATTTTGTAAGGTCGAGGGCTCATAAATGATTGAAGTGAAATATTCTTCTCTAGACCGTCATTCCAAATCTTCCCCTGCGCTCGCACAGCGTCTGGGCGTTTTGATAACCCTGCTGGTGGTGTTGATGACCACTCTTTGCTCGCAAGCGCAAATCGTTGACCTGCCGAGCGACTGGAGATGGAACGTCCTCAAACTGTCGGGAAATCTTCCCGCCGGCACGGTCAATGAGTCTTACAACTCTGTGCTCGTGGTTGCTGGCGGAAAGCCCCCGTACGATTTCTCGGTAAGGACCGGAGTCCTGCCCCCGGGCATCAGTTTGAACCCCCTCACAGGGACACTCTCAGGAACGCCTACAGCCGCAGGATCCTTCTCCTTCGACGTGGTGGTAACCGACTCCTCGATCCACGAAAAGGTGATCCATCCATTTGTCGTCGTCGTCGTCGGCAGGGCCGGGATCACTATCAATGTCTCTCCAACCAGCACAAGCTTATCTTCGAATCAATCGCAGCAGTTCACCGCCACTGTCAGCGGGACTTCCAATACCGCTGTGACATGGTCGGCGACGCCAGGCTCAGTCAGCGCCAGCGGTCTCTACGCCGCACCGACAGTAACCGCGACAACGAGCGTGGTCGTCAGCGCGACCAGCGTTGCTGATTCGTCGAAGATCGCCAGCGCCGCCATCACGGTGAACCCTTCGACCAAGCAGGCGCTACAGATCACCACCGGCAATCTTCCCCAGGGCCAGCAGGGGGACACTTATAGCCAAGTCTTCAGCGCGACTGGCGGAACCGCGCCCTATCGTTGGAGCATTTCCGCAGGCGCCCCTCCTGCCGGAATTACGATGAATACGAACGGGGATTTCGCTGGCATGCCGACCGCAGCCGGTACATCCAACTTCACCGTCACCGTCGCGGACGCCACGAGCAAGACTGCCACCGGCAATTTCAGCGCGACTATTCTCGCCGGGGGTAATTACGATGGTCCGGCGGAACTGCCGAGAGTGACCGTTCCCAGCGCGATGGCCGACACGCCCGCACCGGGAACAGTCATCCCTGTCAACACTGGCGGGAATCTGCAATCGGCCTTGAACAACGCCAGCTGCGGCGACGTGATTCAACTTCAGGCGGGCGCAACCTTTAGCGGCCAATTCATCGTGCCAGCTAAGAACTGCGATAGCAATCACTGGATCATCGTTCGAACCAGTTCTCCCGACAGCGCTCTGCCGGCAGAAGGGCAGCGCGCCACGCCCTGCTATGCCGGGGTCGCTTCTCTCCCGGGACGCCCGCAGTACCTCTGCGTCAATCCAAAGAACGTAATGGCGAAAGTGCAGATTCAAACCCAGGGCGACGGTCCTTTCAAGTTCGCCCCCGGCGCCAACTATTACCGTTTCACCGGTCTGGAACTTACTCGCCCTGCCGGAACCCCGGGGCCTGCCGCCCTGATGGTCGGTCAAGGCACCGCGGATCACATCGTGGTGGATCGCTCATGGCTGCATGGAGCGCCTCAGGATGAAACTCACCTGGGCGTGAACCTGTCTGGCATGACCAACGTAGCGGTGGTCGATTCCTATTTCAGCGATTTCCATTGCATCTCGATCACCGGGGCTTGTACCGACGCTCATGCGGTCGCTGGAGGCGTCAGCAATACTCAGGATGGTCCGTTCAAAATCCAGGACAATTTTCTGGAAGCCTCGACCGAGGGCATCATGTTCGGCGGCGGCCCGGCTACGTTGACCCCCACCGACATCACCATCACCGGCAATCACTTCTGGAAGCCGTGGCAGTGGATGCCGGGCAACCCGAATTTTATTGGCGGACCCAATGGCAAACCCTTCGTCGTCAAAAATCACCTGGAACTCAAGAATGCGGTTCGCGTGCTGGTCGAAGCGAATCTCATGGAAAACAACTGGGGAGGCTTCAGTCAACACGGTTATGGCATTCTGCTCACCCCTAAAAACCAACACGTCGCAAGCGGCGGCGATGTTTGCCCGTTGTGTCAGGTGACTGACGTCACCATCCGCTATTCGCAGGTTTCTCATGCCGGAGGCGGAATCGGGATGGCAACCTCGCTCTCGGGAAACGGCATTGATGGAGCCCCAGCGCTGGCTGCCGCTCGCTGGAGCATCCACGACGCGGTTCTCGACGACATCAGCACGAAGTACGTCGGCAGCGGCGAAGCGTTCCAGGTCAGTAACTCATGGCCCACGCACCCGCTCAACACCATCACCATCAATCACGTCACCGCCTTCCCGGATCCCACCGGTCACTTGATGTCCATGGGGAACGTGAAATACACAACTGCGCCAATGTATGGATTTGTCTTCACCAACAACATGGTGGTCACCAGCAGGTACCCGGTGTGGAACACGGGGGGATCCAACAGCTGCGCCTATTACGACGTACCGATCACCAGCATCAGCAAGTGTTTCGCCACGGTTACATTCAGCAACAACGCCCTGGTTGCAACTCCGCAGGAGTTTCCACCGTCAACGTGGCCATCGAACAATCTGTTCCCGGTAACCATCGATGATGTCCTGTTCGTCAACTACAACAATGGCAATGGCGGAAACTACGAGCTTCAGTCGAACAGCCCTTACAAGAACAAGGGCACGGACGGCAAGGATCTCGGGGCCGACATTGTTGGACTCAATGCAGCACTGGCTGGCGTCGAATAAGCTTCTAGCTTCGACGCACTACCACCTTCCCCAATCGAGGTCCGCGGCTCGCCGCGGACCTTCTCTTCTTTTCGCGTGATCACGACCGCGGAAGTCGATCGATCCGCGGCGTGTTATCATCCACCCATCCCAAGTACACTGTGGAAGGAAAGCCTCTCCGCGGTTGTTACAGGTGCATGCGCGGGGCGTGCGGCGGGACGTGCGACAGATACACGGCAGACAGATGAGGAGAAACTGAAACATGCCTCCGCTTCCTTTGCGATCCTCTTGCTCTGTTCCCGCGGTGAAAAGGTCTCTGACAAACAGTCTTCATTTCTTCTGTCTGGCCTCAGCTTTTGTCGTCTGGTGCACGCTGCCGGCGCTGGCCGCTGCGCCTCCCCCCGGAGAAAATGCCTATTGCGGTAAGGGCAATGTCGCGCAGTTTGGCGCCAAAGACGGCGTCGCCGAACTTCCCAAAGCCTGTTACTACACGGCGCTCGACGGAACCCCCTCGCCCGGAAAACAGATTCCCGTCGCCGCCCAGTCCGATCTGGCCACCGCCATCGACCGCGCCCAGTGCGGAGACACTCTGCTTCTGCCCGCCGGATCCTCCTTCGACGTGAAAATTCTGCCCTCGAAAAATTGCGACGACCAGCATTACATCACGGTGCGAACCGACACGCCAGACTCTAAACTTCCGCCCGAAGGCACGCGTATTTCTCCCGCATGGGGCGGAGTTGCCAGTCTCCCCGGGCGCCCGCCGTTTGCTCAACCCCCCGGTGGTCCGGCCAAGTTGCTCGCCACCCTGGTTGTTCGGCGGCCTGCCGGCGCGACCGTCGGAGATCACGTGCGCTTCATTGGAATTGAGTGGACTACCCCTCCCAGCGTCGACATTGGCCGTATTGTGTCTGTCGAACACGGCGTCCACGTCATCTTCGATCGCAACTGGATCCATCCCCCCGATGGCACAGAAGTGGGCCACGGGGTTGGGTTCTTCGACGGCTCCCACATGGTTGCAGTCATTAACTCCTACATCAGTGGCCTGAATTGTATCTCGATGGCCGGGAAGTGTACCGATGCAAACGGCATCGGTGGCGGCAGGGGCGACGAACTGGTTTCCGTTCTGAAGATTTACAACAACTTCATCGAGGCCGCCGGAGAGAACATTCTGTTCGGCGGTGGCCCTTCCAAAACCGTTCCAACCGACATCGAGATCCGACGTAATCATTTGTTCCGGCCGATGATCTGGAAAGAGGGTGAACCCGGCTACACGCCGACCGCATCGGGACACCCTTACATCGTGAAGAACCACGTTGAGCTCAAGAGTGCGATGCGCGTTTTGCTTGAGGCCAATCTGCTCGAGAACAGCTGGGGTGGCTACAGCCAGAAAGGATATTCCATTCTGCTTACCCCCAAGAACCAGGCCAGCGAGTGCCCGGTTTGCCGTGTCAGTGACATCACCATTCGCTTCGACCGGATTCGAAATGTTGGCGGGGTCCTGGCGATTGGCAACGATCTCTCGGGAACCGGCGCTGCGGCCGCTGACGGCGGAAGCTATAGCGTTCACGACGTATTCGCCGACGACCTGCACGACCAGGATTACAAGGGCACAGGAAACTTCCTGGGTATTGTCTCCACACGGCCGCCAGTGCATGACGTCCTGGTCGATCACGTAACCGCGTTTGTCACCGGTGTGCTGGTCACAACCCAGAACGTTGGACCGAAGATTGCGAACTTCACGCTGACCAACAGCGTGTTTTCCGTCGGAGATCGACGGCCGCCGTTCGCCTCGGCGGGTGGTGGGCCCGAAAGCTGCGCCAGCAAGAACCAGAAACTAGGTTCTGAAGCGGTGCTGCAAGCCTGTTTTGACCCCTACGTGTTCGATAAGAACTTGATCATCGCTGGGCGTGGGTCGTTTCCGAAAGGAAACATCACCGTCGGATCCCCCGAAGCGGCCGGCATCCGCGACCTCAAAGGCACCCTGGGAAAAGATCCCAGGCTCTGCCACACAAAAGGCCCGGGCTGTTCGAAGGTCTCTCCCGGAGCGGGGGCTGCTTCCGATGGGCGCGACATGGGCGCCGACATGGACGCGATTGAAACGGCGATTGCCGGGGTGGAATAGAGCTCGGGTACCCTGTGAGACAAGCGCCGGCCTCAGGTTGCTTTGTTGAATGCCAGCGCAAACCAGGAGATCGGCTGAGAAAGGGTTCGCGGGTGGAAGGATCCACTTTGTTTCGAGAAGTATTAGGAAGACTCGATCGCGCGGTGGGCCCGGGAATCGCGCGAGTGCATGTCTATCGTATGGCTGCCGAAGACGCAATCCCAATCTTGAACTGCCCGCCAGGACTTACCGTCGCACCTCTGCTGCCGGGTCAAATGTCTGCGCTGAGTGAAGTTTCCAGCTCGTTCGCCAGGTCACAACTGGAGGAAGCACAAAACGGGCAAAGTCAGTGCTATGGCGCCTGGCTCTCGGGTCGGCTCGTTCACTATTCATGGGTCCAGGTTTCCGGATCGCACTGGATCCGTAAGGCCGCCCGCTACGTCGACATCAAGCCCGGCGAGTTCTGGATCTACGAGTGCCTAACCAGTCCTTCGGCTCGCGGATTAGGCATCTACCCGTACGTTCTTACTGTCATCTCCCGCGATCATCTGAGAAACGGCGGCGGGGGCTTCATTTATACGAGCGAGCAAAACGTCACTTCCCAACGCGGAATCTTGAAAGCCGGGTTTCAGCTGAAGGAGATCCTGCGAGGCCTCCGCATTGGCAACCGGTATTACCGCTGCTGAAAACACTTCGCGGTCCGTTTCTCGTTGCCTATTTCGGATCTAGCACCGTCTCGTCGTCGGTATCCTTCCTTGTCGCGTTGGTTTGATTCCCGGTTCGTCTCACGCCCACATTGATTTTGTGAAGCATCTCCCATGCCGTCTCTGGAAGATGTTGTCGAAGCCACGACTTACCTTGTCCGGCATAGTTTTGCGCCTGGATGTAGGCTGCTCCCACGCTGAGCGGTCTGGCAAATCTCAGATTCCAGTAATGTCCGGTCTGCGCGCCCCAGCGCAGCTTCGACTCGTCGGCGCCGCCGAGAAAGTCGTAACGGCGAACACCGTCGGCGATGAGTTGTTTCAGCACTCGGCTGCGCAGAACGTAGCCCACGCTGTCGGCCGCGTACTCCGGGTCAAACCCCTCTTGCAGCGAGAAGACACTAGTCCCGTACCGCAATCCAAACTGAGCGGCCACGATTTTTCCCGTCACTTCGAGCACCCAAAGCTCCAGCCGGCCGCGCCGCAACAGGAGCCGGGCCAGTTCCCCGTAGAACTGCCGACGGGCAGGCAAATGCAGAGTCCCCGTCAAACCTCGCAATTGCCAGTGCTTGCCGTGCAATTCGTAGAGTGCCTGCAGAAGAGAGTCGATCTCACCTTCGTTCGCACACTTGCGGATTCGAACCTCGTACTTCTTTTCCAGCCGCCGGGTTCGCAGCCCAATTTTGCCCCGCTCTTTGGCCGAAAGCAGCCGCCCGTATTCTTCCCACGTCGCTGGCAATGCAATCGCCGAAGCCGGCTTCTGCTGCTCGGCTGTCACCCACTTTTTCTGTCCGAGTAACTGCCGGAATGCATTGGCCCCCGGCGACTCCGGTGGCAGTGTGTTGAGCTCAACGAAATCCCAGGGGTTCCGTTCCGTCTCCAAAAAATCCAGGAGTGATCCAGCAAACCTGTCCTCAAACCCCGGCCGGACCGGCAGGTCGAGGTTGTCGGAGTCTTGACTGCCGTCGCCCATCAGGCGAAGAAGCTTGAGCTTCACCCCCCCTGCCACGCGATGAGGGGTGACGCTGAGTGGAGCGAGAGCCACCAGCCGTGATGTGGAATCAAAAAACGCTACGACTTTAAGTTGCTGACCGCTACCGAATGCTCGCCACCACGGCAATAGCCAATCCAGAGTAGAAAAGGTCGTCGCGGTGGGAAACTCCGAGAGAAGTTGTTCCCACGCGGTTTCGAGGGTTAAGAGGGAATCAAGCGTGTCGTAAACGCGAACTTCCAATGCTGGCTGCGTCATGCAATCTGACTATGGGAGGTCTTCCATTTTTGGTGTGAAATTCAATTGGTTTGCCATCATACCATTTGCTTCCTCTGCTTCTGCCGCCCGCCGTGTAGCCAAGGATCTCTCCCACCGTCGATTCAGACTGCGCGCCCGAGAAAGGCGCACTCCAGGTTCCAGCGCAGACCGTCCACAGTCTTTGTGGGACGAATGCGACGGAGGCTGAGCGGATCATCCTGTCTCCGAACGATGCCGCCGTTGGTCGTGACTGCGGTCTGGTATCCAATCTGCCGACTCGCGCTCACCGTGCGCTCCACCCAATGCGGCTGGAGGGCGGGGCAAGGGTAGGAAAAGTGGACGATGGGCGACCCCAGTTCTTGTTCGAGCCTGCGCTTGGATTCAACCAACTCTGTTCGCGCGTCGTTTTCAGGTATGTAAGCCATGTTGGGGTGAGTCATCGTGTGCGACCCGACTGTGTGGCCGTTGCGTGCCAACCCTCGCACTTCGTCCCACGTCATCATGAGGCGCTGCGAAGGTCGCGGAGATTCGGTCCCCAATTGTTGCTGTAGTGACTCGACGAACTGATCCTGCGGGATTCCTGAAAGCTTGCCGCAGTACTCCGACGCGCGATCAAAAGCCTGAATGCGCTGCTGGGTAGACGAGAGCGGCCAGACCGGTCCCTCGGCTTCGGTCCAACGTTCCTTTTTCGAGGTCAAAAACGCATGCCGCAACAGGCTGGGCCAAGGCAAGCGCTGCTTATCGACGCAATCGACCGCCACATAAAACACCCCGGGGATGCCCAGCGGGCTGAGAATGTCGTTTGCCGCCTGATAATTATCGGCGTAGCCATCGTCAAAAGTTACGACCACCGATCTCGGTGGCAGAGTCTTATCACCCTTCAGGAATGAAAGAACATCGTCCAAGCTCACGGCGTGGAAATGCCTGGCAATCACTTCCATCTGCCCGCGGAAGACCTCCGTCGAGTGAATGATGCCGCCCAAGGTCGTTTGCGCCGAGGCGGGATCACTCATCACCGAGTGATACATGATGATGACGACGCCGCTCCCAGTGAACCGCGAGGCAAGACGCAGCGCTCCCGTTCTGATCAACGATTTCTTGATCCACACGTTGGCCATGATTGATCGGGGTGCGAACCGACTCCCCGCCGGGCTTGGTGGCGATCTCCTAGTCACATCCGCCGGAGAAGACTTCCTGCGGCATTTTTAGCATACCAAGATTCGTACGAGCCGGGCGTATCTGCTTTGAGCCGGTTAACCCCGATGTAACCGCCGAAAACACCGGCCGAACCAGAATTCTGGTGACTTCTGTAACCCCTTTTTCAGCAAGGGTTTCGAACTGTCTAGGCCGTCCTGCGTGATAAGATTTTTAGGGTGCTCACGCCCAGCCCAAGCGATCGCCAGCATGCTCCTGTCTTCGTGATGGGCTGCCATCGCTCTGGGACCAACCTGCTCTACGACATGCTGTTGTCCTCGGGCGGGTTTGCCATCTACCGCGGTTATCTGCCCATTTACAAAGCCCTGATTCCACGCTTCGGCTCCATGAAGAGTCCCGCGAATCGCCAGAAGATTTTCGGCACCTTTCTCCGTAGCAAGGGCTTCCGCCGCACCGGGCTTGATGCCGCGCAGTTGTCGGCGCTCATCTTGAAGGAATGCCGCAACGGGGGAGACTTCATCCGCGTCGTCATGGACTCGGTCGCCCGGAACCAGCAAATGCAGCGCTGGGCGGTGTACGATCCCGACAACGTGCTGCACGTCGAGCGCGTGAAGCACGACATACCCAACGCCCTATTTGTGCACATTATTCGCGATGGTCGCGACATTGCGCTCTCGCTCAAGAAGATGGGCGGCTTCACTCCTCTGCCCTGGGACCGCGGCCAGACCGACAGCCTGGTGGCAACCGCGCTGTACTGGGAGTGGATGGTTCACCAAGGCCGCGCCCATGGCAGCAAGTTCCCTGCCGACTACATCGAGATCCGCTACGAAGACCTGATCGCCAACCCACACGAAACGCTAAGCAAGCTCGGTGGCTTCCTCGATCACGACCTGGACTATGATCGGATTCAGCGCGCCAGCTTGGGCCGTCTGTCGGAAACGAATTCTTCGTTTCGCGAGGAAGATGCGAAAGAAAAACTCAATCCACTCGGCCGCTGGAAAGAACGTCTGGCGCACGCCGATGTCGCCGCCATCGAAGCGACCGTGGGCGGGTGCCTGCGGGAAAATGGCTACGAGCTGTCGCTGCCCGTCGCCGAACGTCGTCAGAGCTTACGGCAGTTGTGGATGAGCGGAATGTATCCCGCTTTTCTCGGCAGTAAACTGTGGCTGAAGCTGCATACGCCCGTCGGCCGGCTCGCCAACCTAACGGCGCTCGAACTGGAAGAAGAGCCAGTGCCGGTGGCCGACTCGGTCCATTCCTGAGGGTAACTGTTTCCTCTACGTACAGCTCGAGCTGAGGTATCGTCGGTAATCTAGCAAATTCCGGTTCCTGGGTTCGCATGAGGAATAGTGAGGCCCAATGCTGGAGTTCGTACCTTACACCCAAGAATGGATTCCAAGCGTTCACGACTTCAACGAACGTATGGCTGCTGGCGGGCTCGCAAGCGAGCTCCGATTCCCTGAAGAACTCGACGCACAGTTCTGCGAAGATCCCAAGGATCCCCTATTTCGCGAATATTTCCTGGCAGTTGATGGAACCAATGTCCGCGGTACCTACTTCATCACTCACGAACAATGGATCGCGAATGGCCATCCCTGCCGCGTCGCTAGTATTCGGCTGCCAACCTCCGAGGGCTTAATCAATCCGCAGTACAAAGGTCTGGGACGTGCGGTACTGAAGCATGCACTTAGCCGCAACCCGTTTCTTTACGGGTTAGGTTATGGCGACAAGAATCGGCCTCTAGCCCGCCTCGTAAGAAGTCAAGGCTGGATCTGGGCAGAAACGCCATTTTACTTTCGCTGTGTCCACCCTCGCAAAGTCCTGCAGAATCTTCCCTGGCTGCGGGGACGTCCCGGCTGGCGATTTTTGCTCGATGTCGCCACTTGGAGCGGTGCCTGGACCGGTACTAAGGCTCTCCAGTATCTGCGCACGCGGACCCCCGCGACCCCAGCCACAGCCTCCACCGTTTCAGATTTCGGCGACTGGGTTGACGACCTCTGGGAACGCGCTCGTGGCGCGTACTCCGTGCTGTCCGTCCGAAATCTGCGCATGCTTCGCGCACGCTACCCCGCGGACGATGCTCGTTTCATCCGGATGGCATTCCATTGCAAGTCGGAGCTACGCGGCTGGGCGGTTGGGCTCGCGACCACCATGCAGGACCATCGTCATTTCGGAAATCTCCGAGTCGGAACCATCGTGGATTGCCTGGCCGTCCCCGGAAACGAACACAGTGTAGTGTACGCGGCCGCCAAGGCGCTGGAGGGGCGCGGCGTAGACGTGATTATCAGTAACCAGTCGAATCGGAGCTGGTGCACCGCGTTTGAGCGGGCCGGATTCCTCTCTGGACCAACGAACCGCTTCTTCACGTCGTCTCCTGAGCTGGCTCGCTTGCTGGAATCGTTTGAACAAAATTTTCCGTTCATCCACCTGACTCGGGGAGACGCTGCCGGGCCGGTTCATCTGTAGAACGCGCCCGTGTCGCACCCGGGCAGATCTTGACCAGAATTTCTTCAAAACGGTTGGTAGCGGTCGGCCACGAAAATCTCTCGCGCACCAAGCGGAGAGCGGCGGCGGTCTGACGTGCGCGGCCTTCCGGGTCCGTCAATAATTCCACACAAGCGCTCGCGAAGCCTTCGGGAGTATCCGCGATTCGAATGTGATCAGGAGACGACACGTCCAATCCCTCGGCGCCGATGGTGGTGGACACGACAGCAATCCCGGCCGCCATCGATTCGTAGATTTTCAGCCGGGTTCCGCTCCCAATCCGGATCGGAACGATCGAAACTCCACCGCCCCACAGATACGGTCGCATGTCGTCAATCGTGCCCGTTATGTGGAGAAGGGGATCGGCTGCGAGTGCGCGAATTGAAGGTGCGGGGCGCCTTCCTGCGATCGTGAGGGAGCAACGCGGCAGGCGACGACGAACCAGTGGCAGCACCTCTCGCACAAACCACAACACTCCTTCGATATTCGGCATCCAGTCCATCGATCCAGCGAACAGCAAGCTGGAAGCGTCGCCATCGCGAGCAGCCGGACGGGAAAAGTAGGCGGCATCGACCCCCGTCGGGACGGCAGGGACGTGGGAGATGCCGCAAAGTTCGCGAAGCAGTCCGGCATCAGCCTCGGACACGGCGATGACATGCGAGGCCCGCTGGCAGGCAGCGCGTTCGAAGGCGAGCACGCGTTCCGCCTGGGTGCGAAAGAAAGCTCGACGGAATGGATCTTGCGCGCTCGTGGCATGGCGCCGCCAGACGACGCTCTCCACGTTGTGCTCAAACAGAACGAACGGTTGCGTGGAGGGCAGATTGACAGTCGGCGACAAAAAGTCGCACACCACAACGTCAAAAGGTTCCGCTTGCAATAGCTTCTCGATCATGTGGCGGGCTGCGCGCGAGCGCTTTCGCGCAATCACCACCGGCAACCCTGAGAACAGCCCAAAGGCAGTTTGAATCCAGAATCGCGCTGAACCTCTTGCCGCAAGCACAAAGGGCACGGGCCAGGCTTTGAAACAATATTCGGAGCTACGTGCAAGAGCCTCGGGCCGTCCGTCGTGCAATGCCAGGTAATGGATCTCGTGCCGTAGCCGCAATCGTCGCAGCATTTCCAACGTGCGGATCTGCCCGCCACGAGTGGTGGGGTGCAAGAAGCCTGAACTCACCCAGAGGATCTTCACCGCGACCATTGTAACCCGCGGCAATTTCACCGGTGCCTGCGAACCTCGGATTCCGCTTCCAGTTACCTCGGATTTGGAGGTTTTGCAAGATGGAAGCCGACGTATTATGGGAATCAATTACACTAACAACGACGGACCATCAGGGGCAGAATGGGGAACGCCAACGCACTCGTCGAAAATCAGACAGCAGGTCAGGCGACGGCACCGGGCGCTCGCTCCGTGGCTCCCGTGTTTGTGCTGGGCTGTGGCCGTTCGGGAACGAAGTTCCTCTACCACACCCTGCTTTCCGCCGGTGGGTTCGCCGTCTATCACGCGGAGAGTAACGCCTTCAATCTGCTAGGACTGCGCTTCGGCAACTTAGCCAGTCGCCGCAACCGCCGCCAACTCCTCGACGCCTACTTCACCAGCAAACTGTTTCAGCGCACCGGACTCGATCCCAAGGATATCGAAGAGCGCGTGCTGGAAGATTGCCGCAATGCCGGCGACTTCCTTCGCATCGTGATGGAAGCGATCGCCCGCAAACAAGGCGTCGATCGCTGGGCCGAATCGACGCCGCTGCACCTGCTCTATCTTCCGTTGATCAAGAAAGTGATTCCCGATGCGCTCGTCGTCCATATTATTCGCGACGGCCGCGACGTCACCGCCTCCCTGCATCGCATCGGTTGGATTCGCCCACTGCCGTGGGACCGAGGCCGCGCTTTCCTTGTGCCGGCCATCTTCTGGCGCTGGATCGTGAGCAAGGGCCGGCGCTACGGTCAGGCGCTGGGCACCGATTACATGGAAGTTCATTACGAGGATCTCGTGCAGAACCCGCGCGAGACGCTGGCGCACATCGGCAAGTTCGTTGCGCACGATCTGGACTACGACCGTATTCAGCAGGTCGCGCTTGGGTCGGTGCACAATCCGAATTCTTCGTTTCGCGGCGATGGCAAGGAAACCGAGGCCAGCACCATCGGCCGCTGGAAGCGCATGTTTACTCCACCGCAGGTTCGCGACGTGGAGTGCAGCATCGGTAATCTGCTCGTCGCGACTGGTTATACGCTGGAAACACCGGCCGCGGAACTGCGGTCATCGCTGGCCGTGCGCTTCATGAATTTCTTCTACCCGCTGTATTTTGACTTCAAACTCTGGCTGAAGTCGGATACTCCGCTCGCCCGCATCGCCGACAAAGGGCGCATGGGCATCGCCGAGTCCGATGCCGATGCTGCTGAGCAGTGACTGTTATTCTTCGGCCGGACTGCGTTCCGCGGCGGAGCGGTTGCCTTGCAGCCATCCGAGAAATTTTTGCTTGCGCGCAAACATGTTGCGAGCCTCGTTGCGCAATGCGCCAACGATCTGATAACGAGACTTGGTGAACCAGGGCACGCGATGCGGCTTGCATCCATACTTTTCCTTGTAAGTGCCTTCGCCGCCCCAGTCGAAGATAGTGGCGCCCCGCTTTTTCCAGTAGCGCATGGCATACCAATGGCAGGCTTCGTTGGGGCGCAGGTTCTGATAGGCGCGGAAACTCGCATTTCCCCAGAACTCCGCGATCTGGTTGAAGCCAGGATAGATTCCCGTGGCGATGCACTTCCCTTCCGGATCGCGCGCGCGAATCAGCAACACATTTTCGCTCGGCCCCACATTGCGAACCAGGGCGCGGACGCGCTCCACGGAATAAGTGGGAACTAGGGACTGTTTGGCAAAGACGTCCTCGAGTTGCTCGTAATATTCGTCGGCGAAGGCAAGGTCGTGCGCCTCTTCGATCTTGAGCCCGCTCTTGTCCGCTTTGCGGATGCAGCGGCGGCAGGCGCTTTCCATGCCATTGAATAGATCTTCTTCCGAGCGGCTCAGGTCAGTGCGGTAGGATGCGTAGTATTCGGCTTTGAATCCCGCGGTCTCGCCGTCTTCGAAAGCAAAATTCGGATCGGAGACTTCGAGATGCAGGCACTTGAGATCGTCCCAGGCAAACTTTTCGAGGGCTTCGAGCGCGGCGCGGCGCGGGACACCGGGATTGAGATTGAAGCCGATGTAAGGAGTCGTCCAGCCTGGAAAGGAACTTCCCAGAACCTTCATGCCGAACTTCGAGAAGGTGAGACCGCTAAAGTATCCGAGGACTTCGCTTGCTTGGCGCAACTCGGCCAGCACGGGTTGGGCTTTCTGTGCTTCGGCGACAAACTGCAGCCACTCGCGCGTCTGGAAGACGGTGCGGTCCGCGAAACCGTCGAGACGCTTCCAATCGGCGGATTTGATGTCGATGGGATAAAACTTCATTCGTTGTCCGGTCGCAATGGTGAACGGCAAATCTACCAGCAAATCCCTTCATACTTCTGAGCGCCTTCTGGACGCCGGGTCTTATCCAAGTGGATGAGGTCAATCACGATGTGCTCGGGCCGCAGGTATTTGGCAAGCTGATCTTTGCTCGCCGATTTGTTGCCGAGAATCACGACTTCGGCGGTGCGCAATACGCTTTCGAGGTCGGCAGAGAGCACGGATCCAATATGCGGGATGACCTCCTCGATGTACTGGCGATTGGAACCGGCAAGGCGGCCGAGGGAAACGTCCTCGTCCCAAACTCTGACTTCGAGGCCCTCGCCCATGAGGCGCTTGATCAACTGCACTTGCGGGCTCTCGCGCAGATCGTCGGTGCCCGCCTTGAAGCTCAGGCCGAGTTGCGCAATTTTCTTCTTACCCGTGCTCATCACCATTTCCACGGCACGATCGACGTGTTCGGCGTTGCTCGGTATGAGCGATTCGAGCAGGGGAAGCTTGAGATCGAGTTCTTTCGCCTTGTAGGTGATGGCGCGCAAATCTTTCGGAAGACACGAACCGCCGAAGGCGAAGCCCGGAGAAAGATAGGCGGGAGAAATGTTCAGCTTGTTGTCCGACGTGAAGATCTTGGTGACCGCGTGCGCGTCGACGCCAAGATGTTTGCACATGGTTCCCATTTCGTTGGCGAAACCCACCTTCACCGCATGAAAGCAGTTGGAAAAATATTTAACCATTTCGGCAACCGGAATCGTCGTCTCGTAGAGCGTGCCGGGAGTGTTTTTGTAAAGTTCGCGCAGCGCCGCGAGGTGGTGAGTGTCGCGGGCTCCCAGAATGGTGTAGGGCGGATTCAGGAAGTCGGCAACCGCGCTGCCTTCGCGCATGAACTCTGGGTTGTAGCAAACCGTGAAATCCTCGCCCCACTTCTTGCCGCTTTCTTTTTCGAGGATCGGGAGCACCACGGTTTCGGTGGTGCCGGCCAGCACCGTGCTGCGCAAAACAAAAACGTGCGGCGATTTTTTCTGGCGGATGGCGGCGCCGATTTCCCTGGCGACGTGTTCGATGTGGCTAAGGTCGAGCTTGCCATTTTTCAGGCTGGGCGTTCCCACGCAGACAACCGACACTTCGGAATTCAGCACGGCCGCAGTGGCATCGGTGGTTGCGTGCAGGAGTCGGGCGCGATGCGCTTCGGCGACCATATCGGCCATGCGAGCTTCGATGATCGGAGTGCGGCCCGAATCCATCGTCTCAACCTTGGCGCGGCTCACGTCGACCCCGATGACCTTGTGACCCATGGAGGCAAAGCAAGCGGCCGACACCGAACCGACGTATCCCAACCCAAAAATGCTAACGGTCAAGCCCAAACGAATTCTCCAGTATCTGGGGGCTACTTGGTGGCACTAGGAACTATACCAACCCCCGGTTAAGCGATAGCAAATGGCTGCCCATTGGGGCATGGAATTGTCTCAAACACATTAATCAAGATACTTGTTTTCAACATCTTACATAATATCTCTAAAATTCCCGCGGAACCACCCCCGTTGCCGGGGGCAAAATGTGGACAACTTTTTCCACCGGAGGGGAATTCCGTTGGGCCAGATTGCCGCAACCTTGATCGCAGGGCGTCGGCAGAGGACACGGATTGGCAGGGTATCGGGAGTAACCAGGTGCGTCGAGACCGGCCTTTTCAGCATGTAAGATAGGGGCATCTGTGGCTTCTGGATGGCAAAGCAAGCTGGCGCGTGTTTCCCGGATGGACTGGGAAGAGGTGCGGGTGCGCGTGGGGCAGGAATTCCATAAGCACAGCGACCTGCTCAAGCACAGGATGGGGGTGCGCGCTGGGGCGATTCGGCTGAACACGGATCGGGCGGCGCAGAGGCAGTTCTTCTTTTCTGCCGGCGAGTCTTCTGGCAGTGAAATTTCAGAGCGCGCGGCACTGTTGCGCCAGCATCTGCCCGTCGAAGCATTCGAAATTCTGCGCGAGGCCGATGACATTTGCGCCCATCGTTTCCGGCTGCTGGGCTACGAAAATCTTGCCTTCAATCTTGCCGCTGCCAATGTCAGGGTCGGCGGCAACACTTTCAAGGATAAAGATATCGACTGGCATCTCGATCCGGTGCACGGCAAGCGCGCGCCGCGCGATGCGTGGTTCAAGATTCCTTTTCTTGATTTCGCAGTTGTGGGCGACCACAAGGTCACGTGGGAATTGAATCGCCATCAGCACCTGGTAACACTTGCTAAGGCTCGACTCCTGAGCGGGAATGATAATGACAAATACGCTCGCGAACTGATGGCGCAGTGGCGCAGCTGGATCAAGGCAAATCCCTATCCGCTGGGGATCAACTGGGGCAGCACGCTCGAGGTTGCCTTCCGCAGTTTGTCATGGATATGGGTAGACCAGTTGCTGGCCCAAGCGCCGGAGTACGCGCAGCTTCGCGCCGAATTGCTACCCGCGCTCGCCTTTCACGGTCGTTACATCGAGCGCTATCTATCTACTTATTTTTCTCCGAACACGCACCTGCTGGGCGAAGCGGTGGCGCTTTTGTTTCTGGGCACTCTGTATCCGCAAATGCCGGGAGCTGCGCACTGGAAGGAATCAGGGTGGAAGATCGTGCTGCGCGAAGCCGAGCGGCAGGTGCGTCCTGATGGCGTGTACTTTGAGCAATCGCTGTACTACCACATTTACGCACTCGATTTTTTTCTATATTCGCGGCTGCTCGCGGCCCGGAATGGAATGAAAATTCCGCCGGCGCTTGACGCCGTGCTGGAACGAATGCTCGCGGTAATAGCGGCGCTCGCGCAGGCAGGACCGGCCGAAAGCTTCGGCGATGACGATGGCGGGCGGTTGTGGAATCCGCGACGCAACCGGACGGAGCACATGACGGACCCGCTGGCGCTGGGCGCGGTGATGTACTCGAGGGAGCTTTCCGCGGCGCCGCTTACGGAAGAAGCGATCTGGCTGTTCGGAAATCAGGCTGTGGAGAAACTCGCGCGCGCGAACTCGAGCCCACCAGCGAGCCCGGCTGCACATTCGCTGGCCTTTCCCGAGGGCGGCCTTTATGTGCTGGCCGATTCAGCGCCGTATGCACAGGTGATGGTGGTGGATGCCGGTCCGCAGGGCGTGGGACGTTCGGGGCACGGACATGCCGACGCGCTCAGCCTGCGGCTCACCATGGATGGCCGGCGCTGGCTCGTGGACGCTGGTAGCGGCGTCTACATTGCGAAAGATCCGGCCGACCGGGACACGTTTCGCGGAACCGGTGCGCACAACACCCTGCGGGTGGATGAAGTCGACCAGGCGGTTGCGGACGAGCCTTTTTCGTGGGCTCATATTCCGACCACGCAAGCGGAAAACTGGATCGAGGGGAAAAGCTTCACTTACTTTGTGGGCAGTCACAACGGATACGCGCGGCTGGCGGATCCGGTCTTGCATCGGCGACACGTGCTAAATCTAAAGAATGCCGGCGGTCTGTGGCTGGTTCGCGACGTTGCGCTCGGCCAATCGGAACATGCACTGGAGATACGGTGGCACTTCGCGCCTGATCTCGAGGTTAGAGCGGTCGGCTCGGGACGCGTAGAAGTATCGAGGGCTGGCACTGCGTCGGATGAATCAGGACTGAGTCTCATCTTGCCGGAAGAAACGATCTGGTCTACGGCAACCGAAGTCAGCAGAACTCTGCTCTCGCCCGCTTACGGTGCGTTCGAGCCCGCGCCTCTACTCAGCTGCCATGCGCGGGTGGTGCTGCCGGCAGAGACGGCGACCGTACTGGTGCCGCGCCGCGGCGAAACCTGCCCGCAGGATGACCCGCGCATGGCCAGCATGACGCAGGCCGCAGTGCAGGTATACGAACTCGATTCACATGACGAAAGCCACGGATTCTTTTTTGCGCGCGGCGACGAGGCGTGGAGTTTCGGTCCGTGGTCTTCGGACGCGCAAATGCTCTATTGTCACATTGAAAAAGAAAAGCTAACACATCTCGTCCTGATCGGTGGGACGCACGTCCTGTGGCAGGGGCAACCTCTGCTGCAATCGGCGGAGCCATCTACATTTTTCGAGTGGCGCAGGCGGGACGCGGTAATGAATGCAGCGCCTAACGCTGTTTCCGTTACGTCTTTGTTCGAGGAGCTGACGGGCGATTTGCCTTCCTCGTCGGAGAGACTGAATCAAGGCTCGTCAAGGCGTGGGTCATCAAAGCCTGGTTCTTCGGATCATGGTCCGTCGAATCGCAGTTCATCGCCATACGTGGAGAGACACTAAATGTGCGGGATAGCTGGGATTCTTGAATTCGGACGGGACGCGCGGGCGAACGCCGCGGCCTTGCGCGAAATGTGCCGCGTGATCACCCATCGCGGACCCGACGACGAAGGCTTTTATACCGACGGCGTGGTGGGCATCGGCATGCGACGGCTCAGCATCGTCGATGTGGCCGGCGGACATCAGCCGATTTCGAACGAAGACGGCACGCTGTGGATCGTGTTCAATGGCGAAATCTACAACCATCTCGCCCTGCGCGAACAACTCATTGCGCGCGGCCACCGCTACAGCACGCACAGCGATACGGAAACCGTCATTCATCTCTTCGAAGAGTACGGTGCGGACTGTGTGCAGCACCTGCGAGGCATGTTCGCCTTTGCCATCTGGAATCGCAACACCAAAACGCTCTTCATCGCGCGTGACCGGCTGGGTATCAAACCGCTGTACTACAAATTGACGCCGGAGCGACTGCTGTTCGGATCGGAAATCAAGGCGGTGCTGGCGCATGGCGGGATTCGCCCGGAGTTCAATCGGGCGGCGCTACCGGAGTATTTGGCGTTTGGATATTTATCGGGCAAGGAAAGTTTTTACGCTGGAATCGACAAGCTACTGCCCGGACACACCCTGACCGTTGGCGCGGATGGCCAAGCCGACATCCGGCAGTACTGGGACTTGGATCCATCGAAGCCGCACGCATCGCGAGATGAAAGTTACTACGCCGAGAGCTACCGCGAGTTGCTCGAAGGCGCCGTCAACAGCCACCTGATGAGCGACGTTCCGCTGGGTGTGTTTCTGAGCGGCGGCGTGGATTCGAGCGCCGTGGCGGCGCTGATGACAAAAATACGGCGCGAACCAGTCGAGACTTTTTCGGTCGGCTATACCGAGCCGACATACAGCGAACTGCCCTTTGCGCGCACGGTTTCGGACCACATCAAGTCGCGGCACTATGAAGTGTTGGTTGGCGAGCAAGATTTTTTCGGAGCGCTCCCGCATTTGATCTGGCATGAGGATGAGCCGATCGTGTGGCCGTCAAGCGTGTCGCTCTACTTTGTTGCCCGCCTCGCGCGTGAGAGGGTTACGGTGGTGTTGACCGGAGAGGGCGCGGATGAAACCCTGGCGGGCTACACGCGCTATGCCTTCACTCTGAAAAATGCAGCCCTGGATCGCGCGTACCGGAGCGTCGTGCCGGGCTTTCTGCGGCGCGGACTGCGCAACACGGTTGCGACTTCTTCCCTGCTGGGTGCAAGCCTGCGCCGCAAACTGGAACACACGTTCCTGGCCAAGGATGGAAGTTCCTGGCCTTCTTTCTACTTCGATAATTTCTTTTCCGCCTTCGGCGAAGCGGAGCAGCGCGGGTTGCTGACCGGCGAGTTCGCGCAGGAAGCCGCTCCCAATACAGCATATAAGAATGTCGTCGATTACTGGGACCACTCCTCGGGCGAAATGCTGCAACGGCTGCTCTATACCGACATTAAGACTTACCTGGTTGAACTGCTGATGAAACAGGACAACATGAGCATGGCCGCATCCATCGAAAGCCGGGTGCCGTTTCTCGATCATGTGCTGGTGGAATTCGCGGCCCGAATTCCACGCGAAGTGCAGATTCAAGGCTTAACCGGCAAACGGATTCTGAAGAAGGCGGTGGAAGATCTGTTGCCGCACTCGATTCTGTACCGGCCGAAGCTTGGATTTCCGACGCCGTGGAGCGGATGGTTGGCCGGACCGCGTCTCGAAGCGATCCGCGACATGCTGCTCGAACCACGCAGCCTGAATCGCGGCTACTTCCGGCGCGAAGCGATCGAGCAGTTGTTCAACGAGCATCGCGCGAAGCACCGCGACAACTACGATCGCATCTGGCGATTGCTCAATCTTGAATTGTGGCATCGCGTTTGTCTCGAAGGCGAATCGCACGACGAGATCGGCGACCCTGCCATGAGGATGGCGTCGACGCGGTAGCATTTTGTTTTCGCTGACGGTCGGAATTTCGCGACATCTCTGATGTTATCCTCGTTAACTTATGCGCATCTTCCGCCTGATCTGCTTTTTTATCGCGTTCACTTCGCTCTGTGCTTTTGGCCAACAACCTTGGCTCGACGCTCGTCAGTGGACAGCGTTGCGTGACGAGTCGAGCGGTGCTGCCCCCTACGAGAACCTCCGCTACTTGACTGGGTTGCATCGAGTCCCAGCCACTCCAGAATTTGACCAGGCAGCACAATTCGTTTTCGAGCGCGCGCGCGAATACGGCCTTGCCGACGCTCATAGCGAGCAGTTCCCTATCGACGGCGCGAAGCATTACGGCCTGATGCGGTCGTATCTGGCCTGGACGGTCGAAGAGGCTCGGCTGTGGGAAATCCGGCCGCAACATCTTCTTCTCGGCGATTGGAAGACGGATCCAATCCACCTCGCCGACTACAGCCACACTGCCGACGTGGAAACGGAACTGGTTGACGTGGGCAACGGCGCGAGCGCGGCCGACTACTCCAGTAAGAACGTGCGCGGCAAGATCGTGCTGGCCGACGGCGTTCTTGCGCGAGTGCAGGAATTGGCAATCGCACAGCATGGCGCCGTGGGAATCGTCAGCGACATGCCCAACCAGACCACGGCCTGGTCCGGTCTGGACACGACTGTGGTTCGGTGGGGTCACCTGGATGCGCGTCAACCTTCCGGCTTCGCCTTCATGGTCTCTCGCCAGACGGCCGAGGCGCTGCGGACGCGCTTGCAAAGCGGCGAATCCATCGTTCTGAATGCTCACGTCAAAGCGACCGTCGGCCCTGGCCACTGGACGGTAGTGACCGCCACGATTCCTGGCACCGACCCTGGCGCCGGTGAAATTGTCTACAGTTGCCATCTCGATCACGAGCGCCCCGGAGCAAACGATAACGGAAGCGGTTGCGTGACCATCCTTGAATCCGCGCGCATGCTGGCGCGCTTGATCGATTCGGGGCAGTTGCCGCGACCCAAACGCACTCTGCGCTTTACCTGGGGACCGGAGGTCGAGGGCACGATGGCGTTTCTCGCCAGCCATCCCGAGATCAGACAGCGGTTGCGTGCCAGTATTCACATGGATATGGTTGGTGGCGACCCTTTCAAAAACAAGTCGGTCTTCCATGTCACCGCCACGCCCTGGTCGCTGCCTAGCTTTGTGACTGATGTGGGCACCGTGTTTCTGGTTGCGATTCGCAGTGCCGCCAGCGCCTATGCGGCGGGTGAGAGCGCGGCGGACACGGGCATTGTCGAAACCCGCGCTGGTGGACAAGGCACGCGCAATGAACTTATCGCGGACGTAACGCCCTATTCGAGCGGCAGCGATCACGATGACTATGATTCTTCCACCATCGCGGTCCCGTCGCTTTATCTTCGCGACTGGCCAGACATCTACATTCACACCGACCACGACAGCCTCGATCGGATCGATGCCACGAAGTTGCGCCGTGTGGCGCTGCTCGGAGCAGCCTCGGGATACGTCTACGCAAGCATCACCGCCCAACAACTTCCAACGTTGCTTCCGTTCCTCACCGCCCAGGCGGAAGCTCGCCTGGCCCTGGTCTTCGGAGCGGCGCAGCAGTTAGTGAATGACCCTCAACTCGACGCGGAAGTCGCCTGGTACGAAGCGCGCAACCTGGTGAATCAAACATTGCAACGTGAGAGCGCAGCGCTGCACTCCGTAATCGAATTCACGGGCGGCCCTGCCGAGGCAGATGCAGACGGTGCCCGAGCTCTGACGGAGCAAGCGGCAGAGTTCCTTAATTGGCTCGATAAGGAAGCCAAGCGGCGTGGAGTAAACGGAATGGCACCCAGCGCGCCCTGGGCCGGCGATTCCGAGGCGAAACGCGTGCCCACTCGCGTGGGCGAATTCGGCCCGCTGACTTATCAGAACGATAACGTTCTGCTGGCACGCCTGGGCAACGAGCGCTACGCGAAAATCAAGCTGATCAACAGCGGAGCGACCCCATTGCTGAACGTGCGTGACCAATCCGAGCTTTATGCCTACGAGATCGTCAACTTCGTGAATGGAAAGCGCACTGTGGGTGAGATCCGCGACGCGGTGTCTGCTGAATACGGGCCTCTGCCGGTGAATCTTGTCGCCGACTACCTCGAAGCTTGCGCTGACGCCGGCGTGATCCAGTGGAAGTAAGGTGCTGATCGATCATCGATGCACGAAGCATAATCACGCCCTGCTCCTCCACATGCAACGTTTTGCACTTACCTAACTGAACCTGCACTTACCAACAAGATCAGTTGCAAAGTGAGCGCGGGGGCACTAGAGTACGTCCAAGATGGAAAATTTGTTGCTGGTGACTAACGCTCCGCAGCAGCCAGGATTCCCCAAGCAGCTGGAAAGGATACAGGGTTGAAGATCTCGCAAAAAGGTCTTTACGCGCTGCAAGCGATCATGACCCTTGGACGACGATACGGGACGGAAACCGTAAGGATACGCGACATTGCCATGGATAGCGACCTGCCGGAGAAATTCCTTGAGTTGATTCTGCTGGAGCTCAAGAATGCGCGCATCGTGGAAAGCGTTCGGGGCGCGAAAGGCGGCTACCGGCTGCGCCGTGCGCCAGCCGAGATCAAACTCAGCGAGATCATTCGTTTGGTTGACGGTCCACTCGCACCCTTTGGGGATGCTGATCAGCTCCGCAGCCTCATCGTCACCGATCCCGATCATCGCGCGCTTTATGGCGTGTTTTTGGAGGTGCGAGATGCCGCGGCCAAGATATTGGAGAGCACCTCTGTCGCCGACATCGTCGGGGAGGCGTCCAAGTCCCGCAAGAAATCGAAGGCCAGACAGAAAGCGAAGAAAGGTCCTGTTCTGTCGATTGTCCCAGAGGGCGCCAGGAGCAAGTAGATTGCTCGTCCCGCGAGCGCGGACTGCTAAGCGAGAACGGCCTCGTACTCGCCGTAGGCGCCTTTGAAATCGGTGATTTCGTGCGTGCCCTCGAAATGCCAGATCCTGGTCGCGACTTCATCAATCAGGTCCTCGTCATGCGTGACCAACAGCACCGTGCCGGGATAGCGCTGCAGCGAAATATTGAGGGCGTTGATCGATTCAAGATCGAGATGGTTGGTCGGCTCATCGAGCACCAGCACATTCGGTTTCTGCAGCATCAGTTTCGAGAAGAGCAGGCGCGCCGCTTCTCCGCCAGAGAGTACGTCGGTACGCTTCTCGGCATCATCACGAGGAAACAGCATCTGGCCGAGTATGCCGCGAATCTCTTCGGTCGAAGCGGACGGATCCCACTGATGGAGCCATTCCAGAACCTTGATGCCGGGCTCAATCAGCGCCTTGTGATCCTGGGCGAAATACCCCACCGCCGCTTCGTGGCCCCAGATAACCTTTCCGCCGTCGACAAAGGGGCCGTCGTAGCCACTGGTTTTTCTCAGCTCCGACTCCGTAACCGTTGGCGAGTTCGCCAGCAGCGCGTTCACTAAAGTGGTCTTGCCGGAACCGTTCCGGCCCATCAGCGCGATTTTTTCCCCGCGGACCACGCTCGCCGTGAAGCCGGAAATTACCTTGACTTCTCCGTAAGACTTCGCAACGCCTTCGATTTCCAAAATGTGCTTCCCGGACGGACGCTTCTGATCAAATTTCAGGTACGGACGCTGAATGTTCGAACGTGCCAGTTCGGTAACCTGCAGGCGCTCGACTTCCTTGCGCCGCGACTGCACCTGACTCGACCGGGTTCCAGCGGCGAAGCGGGCGATGAACTCGTTCAACTGCGCGATCTTCTTCTCACGCTGTGCGTTTTGCCCTTCGATCTGCGAGCGAACCTGCGTCTTCGCCACCACCATATCGTCATAAGTGCCGGTATAAGTAATGATGGTCTCGTAATCGATGTCGGCAATGTGCGTGCAGATGCCGTTGAGGAAATGACGGTCGTGCGAGATTACGATCAGCACCCCTTCATATTGATTCAGAAAATTCTTCAGCCAGTGGATCGAGTCGAGATCCAGGTGGTTGGTGGGCTCGTCGAGCAACAGCGCCTGCGGATGTCCGAACAGCGCCTGCGCCAGCAATACCCGCATTTTTTGCCCGCCCGGTATCTCCGACATTTTTCGCTCGTGCATCTCGTCAGCAATATCGAGGCCTTGCAGCAGAATTGCAGCGTCGGTTTCGGCGGTGTAGCCGTCTTCTTCGCCGACGATGCCTTCGAGTTCGCCGAGTTTCATGCCATCGGCGTCTGTCATCTCATGCTTCGCGTAGATGAGTTCGCGTTCCTCGAGAGCGGCCCACAAGCGCCGGTTGCCCATGATGACCGCGTCGATCACGCGATACTTATCGAAGGCGAATTGATCCTGGCTCAAAACGCCGAGCTTCCGTGGACGGACGACGGTTCCCTTCTGCGGATCGAGCTCTCCGGTTAGAAGCTTCATGAACGTGGATTTGCCCGCACCGTTGGGGCCGGTGAGGCCGTAGCGTTTCCCCGGTATAAAACCGGTCGAAACCTCGTCGAACAGAACTTTGGCGCCGTAGCGCATTGACACATTGCTGACTGAAATCATGATGTCTAGGGAACTGCGGGAATCGGTCCTAATCGTATCGGAGGAAGACGCAGCTGCTGCCATTAGAATATCACGAGCCCTCGCTTCAAAAGGCAAAAGCTTTACCATAGGGAGCACTGAAGTCACGGGGTACGGCGGATCTCACGACTCGCCGCATCGGCTAAGCGCTGATTCATGTTAGCCTTTTCAAGCTCATATTCCTGAAAGCGGGACGGAATGAACGATCCTCGGCCATCTTCTGTCAATCTCCAGGCCATCGCGCGGCAGGTCATGCAGGCAGAGGGTTTCGAGCCGGATTTTCCGCCCGAAGTTCAAACGCAATTGGCGGACATTCGCGTGCATCCACCGCAACTTGTGCCTTCCGACAAAGTGCGTGACCTGCGCAATCTTCTTTGGTCGTCGGTCGACAACGACACCTCCAAGGATCTCGACCAGATCGAAGTCGCCGAACGCTTGCCGAATGGCGACGTCAAGGTAATGATCGGCATCGCCGACGTCGACGCATTTGTCGCCAAAGATTCTTCTATCGATCAGCACGCGGAGCGCGAAGCCACCTCGGTCTATACCGGCGTTTGCATTTTCCCGATGTTGCCGAACGAGCTCTCGACGGGCGCATCATCCCTGCTCCCGGACGTGGACCGGCCGGCCGTGGTTACCGAATTTGCGGTCAATGCCGGCGGCGCTCTCGGTGCGTGCAACGTGTATCGGGCCATCGTTCGTAACAAGGCGCAACTCACCTACAACGGGGTCGGAGCATGGCTGGAGGGCACGGCGCCCGCTCCGCCAAAAGTGGCCGCGTCTGCGGAATTGCAGGCGCAGCTCAAACTGCAGGATCAGGTTGCACAGACGCTCAAGAAGTTGCGCTACGAGCACGGTGCCCTGAATCTTGACACCAGTGAAGTTCTTCCACTCCTCTACAACGAGCAGGTTGTCGACGTCGTGAAAGCCACCAAGAACCGTGCCACTGACTTGATTGAGGACTTCATGATCGCTGCCAACGGAGTGGTGGCGCGACTGCTTGAGAAGGTTTCTTCTTTGCGCCGAATCGTCAGAACTCCAGCGCACTGGGACGGCATCGTGCGACTGGCAGCGGAGCAGGGTGAAAAGTTGCCGGCAATGCCCGATTCCAAGGCGCTCAACGATTTTCTCCTGAAGCGCAAAGCGGCCGATCCCGATCACTTTGCCGACCTGTCGCTTGCCGTCATCAAGTTGGTCGGACCGGGAGAGTATGTTCTGGAGCGTCCGGGCGATTCTCCGGAAGGACACTTTGGACTCGCGGTACAGGATTACACCCACTCGACCGCGCCCAACCGGCGCTTTCCCGATGTCGTAACCCAGAGATTGATCAAGGCCTCGCTCGACGGAAAGCCCGGACCCTATTCCGATAACGATCTCGGCGCCATTGCCTCGAACTGCACCCTGAAGGGCGACGCCGCTCGAAAAGTGGAGCGCGAAATGTCGAAGCGGTTAGCCGCGATGGCGATGAGCCATCGGGTGGGAGAAACCTTCGACGCCATGGTCACCGGAACAACTCCGAAGGGAACGTTTGTGCGCGTCATGCAACCGCACATGGAAGGATTGCTGGCGCAGGGAGCGCAGGGGTTGCACGTTGGAGACAAGCTCCGAGCGAAGCTGGTGCGAACGGACGTGCAGCATGGGTTCATTGATTTTATTAAGGCATAGAACCTAATCGCTCTTGCGTGAAGAGCCATTAAGCATGCTCAGGAGGCAAACATGCGACCTATGATTGCGTCTGTTCTCGCGCTACCTCTATTTTTGCAGCTGGCGGCAGCGCAAACTCCCGAACTTTCCAAGAGCGTACAACCGTTCGTTCGGGTGAATGCCCCCAGGGTCGTCCTGACGCATGTGCGCGTGGTCGACGGCACGGGCGCGGCGGCGGCTGAAGATCAGAATGTGATCATCGAGGGCGGAAGGATCCGGGCGATCCCATTGGGCGTTCCCGCAAACACCGCCTTGTAGCTGTGTTTGCCGATGCCGGGAACCAACCTCAGCACCGCCGTCCCGACGCTCGTCAACTGCGTCGTTCCCAACCGATTAATATCGGTGCAGTACGTCGCCGAGGCCTTGCAGAAGTTCACTTGCCCCAATGTGACTGCCTTGCCATTCGCCTTCACCGTCGCGGTCAGCGCGACCACGCTGCCTGAGGCGACAAACGATACGCGAGCGCCGTCCGAAGTCACTGCCAAGGTGGTGGCTGTTGGAGTTGCTTCCGCGGCCACCCGGGCGGCGAGCGCGAACCACGACATCAGCGAAAGCAGTGCGAAGGTGCACAAGCAGTGCCGGCGCATCATATAGCTCTCCCAGTGAACCCGAGTTTCTTTTTGCTTCAAGAACGGCGACCAGTGTACGCCCATCACGCCCCTTAGTGATGTCGAGAAATGCGATTTTCACCGGGCATGTCCGCCGGTCGGCGAGAACATCGGCGACAAACCCTGTGACGCTCACCCGTTCTTTTTCTCGAGCTCAGCCCAACGCGCGTAGAGGTCATCGAGCGCTTGTTGAGCCGTGTCCAAGGCGGCTTGCAGGCTAACCAGCCGCGGAGCATCCATCGCGTTGGCTGGATCCTCCAGTTCTGCGCGCTTGGCTTGCACCAACTGCTCGGCTTCTTCTACTCGCTGCTCGATGGTCGCGTACTCCCGCGCTTCGAGGTAGGAAAGCTTCTTTTTCGTCGGAGCCGCCGACGCGGCGCCGGCAGTCTGCGAAGCCGCCCCTGTTGCCGCGTCTGGCTGCATGTCTGCTTTGGAGCGCTGCGCCTGCCACGTCTCCCATTGCGCGTAGTCGGCAAAGGTCTCGGCTCCGCCTTCGCCGTTTAGTCCGAGGACGATGCTGGAAACGCGATCAAGCATGTAGCGATCATGCGTCACCAGCACGAGCGAGCCGGGAAAATCGATCAGGCTCTCTTCCAGAATTTCAAGCGTCGGAATGTCGAGGTCGTTGGTGGGTTCATCGAGCAGTAGAATGTCTGCCGGCTGGAGCATGAGCTGTGCGATCAGGACGCGCGCCCGTTCACCTCCGGAAAGCCGTCCGACGGGCTGGCTTAGTTGTTCGCCGGTGAACAGGAATCTCGCCGCCCATCCGGCGACGTGAATTACGCGGTCGCGATACATGACGGAATCGCCGTCGGGTGCGAGCGCACGGCGCAGAGTCACGTCGGGATCTAGAGTACGCGTCTGGTCGAAGTAGACGATGCGCAGCCAATCAGCGCGCCGAATCTCGCCACCGGTCGGTGCGAGGTCTCCCTGCAACAAGCGGAGCAGGGTCGTCTTGCCGCTGCCATTCGGGCCGACCAGGCCTACGCGCATTCCGGCGGTGAGAATGAAGTTAAGGCCCTCGAATAACGCGCGATCTCCCATGGTGCAGGTGACGTCCTCGAGTTCGATCAGGCGCTTGGTCTTGCGATCCGTCGCAGAAAAATCGATCTGCGCCGTGGTGCTGCGCGTTCTCGAATTCAGGTCGGCAAGCTCTCCCATGAGCTCACCGGCTTTGCTGATGCGGGCTTTGGATTTGCGGGTGCGAGCTTTCGCTCCGCGGCGGAGCCACTCGATTTCTCCGTGAACCAGATTCTCCAGCGCTTCCTGACGCCGCGACTGCGCGTGCAGGAATTCTTCTTTCTTCTCCAGAAAAGCGATGTAGCTGCCGCGGACGCGCAGCGAACCATCGGGGTAAATCCGATTGAGCTCAACCATGTCGGTGGTGACGTTCTCGAGAAAGTAACGATCGTGACTCACGATGACGCTGGCGAATGGCGCTTGCTCCAGCAGGTCTTCGAGCCACGTGATTCCGGGAAGGTCGAGATGGTTGGTGGGTTCGTCGAGCAACAGGATGTCGGGATGCTGCACCACTGCTTCGACAATGGCGAGGCGCTTCTGCCAGCCACCGGATAACGCAGCAGCGCGGACAGCGAGATCTTCAAAACCCGCGCGGCCGAGCGTCTCGGCAAAGCGGGCGCCACGCTCGGATCCGGAGACGCCGCAACCATCGAGAGCACTTTCGATCACCGATCGCACCGTGGCTTCGTGCTTGAATCGCGAGTCTTGCTCAACACAGGCAAGACGGGTTCGCTTCCGAAACGACACTTCTCCGCTGTCGGGAGCAACGTCGCCAGCCAGAATTCGCAGAAGTGTGGACTTGCCTGACCCGTTCGGGCCAATCAGGCCGATGCGATCTCCGTCAGAAATGGTAAAAGAAACATTCTGGAAGAGCGGGTTTGCCCCGAAGGCTTTCGTAATTCCTTGTGCGTTGACGATGGGCGGCAATGACTTGCGGTCTCCTGAATATGCGACTTCAGATTATCAGTTGAGAGTGGTTCAGCGCTGGGACTACTGGGCGATAACTTTTTGCTTCAGATCCTGAGCGGCTTGCGCCACATTCTCCAGCCGGCCGAGATCGCGCCAATCATATTCATCGGCGCGGAAGGCGAGGATTTTTTCTCCCTCGGCGGCGAGACGCAAATAGGACGTGATGATGGAGAACGCGCCGTCTTCAATCATCATCGCCAGCAGACGCGGAGAAATAACGTGGATGCCGGAGAAGCCCCACGCATGCAGTGGCTGGGCAGGGCGAACGAGTGAAGATCGCGCAGGTTCAGGTTCTGGATCGTTTCCAGATCGCCGCCCGCGGAGCTGAAGCTGATCGTCGAACAGCAGGGGTCGAGAGGTCTTGCGGTCCTGCACCGCCAAGGTGGCTAGAGCCTGACTTGCAGTGTGAAATTGCACCATGCGCCGAAGATCAATCGTGCTGAGGACATCGACATTGTGCACGATAAAGGGTTCGTCAGCGCGGCCCGAATCTTCGACAGAACGATTGGCAAAGAAATAAGCTGCCTTCTTCAGGCCACCGCCGGTGTCGAGCAATACCTCCTCGCGAGAAACTTCGATGCCCATGCCGAAGTTGTCGTTCGTTTTCAGATACTCCACAACCATGTCGGCGAAGTGATGAACGTTGATGACCACCTCGCGAACTCCAAAGCGGCGCAGGCGAAAGAGCGTGATCTCCAGGAGCGTGCAGCCGTTGATTTCGACCAGCGCCTTGGGACGATCGTCGGTGAGCGGCCGCAGGCGCGTGCCAAGTCCGGCGGCGAGGATCATCGCTTTCATTGGTCTATCACTCACCGATCTATCGCTCACCGATCCAGCGCTTACCGATCCAGCGCCTTCACTGATCTCGCGTTTTCGCGGATCTCGCTCTCACCGGGCCAGCTCTCCTGCTCGCGATGACGGACGACCACTTCCACTCCGCCCTTAGCTTTGTCGCGCAAATGCTTCGCCAATTGCTCCGCCAGGTAGACCGAGCGATGCTGGCCGCCGGTGCACCCGAACGACACCATCAAGTGCTTGAAGCCGCGACGCTGATAGGTGCTTACGCTTGCGTCCACCAGCGACATTGCGCTGGCTAGAAACTGGTGCACGCTCTCCTGCTGATTGAGATAGTCGACGACTGGCGCGTCTTTGCCGGTGAGCGTTTTGAAGCGCTCTTCGCGCCCGGGATTCGGGAGGCTGCGGCCGTCAAAAACGAAGCCACCGCCATTCCCGCTGTCGTCTTGCGGCAAGCCTCGATGAAATGAAAAACTGAAAACCCTCACCGTCAATTTTTCCGGTGTAGAAGCCAGTCCCTGCAATTTATCCGAGGCCACCATGACCTTGAATGCTTGCATTAGCGTCGGCAAGGCGATAGGCAACTCCACATTGTGAAGCAGCCAGCGCAAGTTTTTCAGCGCAAACGGCACGCTTTGCAAGAAATGCTCTTTGCGTTCGTAAAAGCCGCGAAAGCCATAAGCGCCCAGCGCCTGCATGATGCGAACATAAACGTAGGCGTAATAAAACTGCATGAACACGGCACGATCGAGATCGACGAATCCGGCGAGGCTGTCGAGATAATGATCGAGCAATTGCTGGCGCAGATCCGAGGGCAGATCGGCCTTGGCATCGTACAAAAGAGAAGCGATGTCGTATTGCAGCGCGCCTTTGCGCCCCCCTTGATAGTCGAGAAAAAACGGCTGGTCTTCGTTAAGAATTTTGCGCAACATAACGTTGCGGGACTGGAAGTCGCGATAGAGAAAATAATCGCGGCTGGCGCTCAACAGGAATTTCGTCAGGCGGCTGAAATCGTGCTCCAGCGCCTGTTCGTTGAAGGGAATGCCGGCGAGCCTGAGAAAGTAATATTTAAAATAATTCAAATCCCACGCGATGGACTGGCGATCGAAGCTGGCGCGCGGATAGCATACCTTGTAGTTCAAATCGCGTCCCGCTTCGACCTGAAAGCGCGGCAACACGGCGACGACTTTTCGATAGGTCGCGATCGCCTCGGGAGCGATGGTAGGGCCGTCGCGATGGCCCGAGAGAAACTCGAAAAGCGTGGTGCTGCCGAGATCTTCCTCCAGATAAGCGCCGTGGCTCAAATCTTCGGCATAAATTTCCGGCACCGGCAAACCGTGACGACGAAAGTGCCTGGAAAACTCGAGGAAGGCGACATTCTCTTCACGCACGTTATACAGAATGCCGATCGCGCTGATTTTGTCGCTGTCAAGCCGGACGATCTTGCGTCCCGACCCTCCGAGTTCGCCCTGCAGCGGCCGCACCCGCTCAACCGGCGAGTGGAAATGCTGCTCGAAAAGTCTTTTAAGAACTTCCATGAATTATCTCGCTGTCCTCCTGTCGCTGCCTACTAAAGATAACATCGGACATATCGTCGGGTGGAATACGCGATATGACGCCCAGCCCTGGAAACCGATTGACAACCATATCTCTGCTGCCCTAGCATTAACTACGTTATGACTCCGTTGACCCATCGTCATCACCATCATCACCATGCGATGAGCGTGTCGGCGGGGTAGCACGGATAACCAAAAGCACTCATAGGAAATCCAAGCCCGCTGGCGCAGAACTCGCCCAGCGGGCTTTTTGCCTTTGTGCGAGGCCTGAAAATCGGGACACGAGATTAGGAGGGTTCGATGGAAATCGACTTCGACAAGATGCAGGGCTTGGCGCCCGCGGTCATTCAGGATGCGGGCACCGGAGAGCTGCTGATGCTGGGTTTCATGAATCGGGAAGCGCTGGATATGACCCTGCGCACGGGTTTCGTCACGTTCTACAGCCGCACCCGCCAGACTCTGTGGACCAAGGGAGAAACCTCCGGCAATCGTCTGCAGGTGGTTGCTGCCTTCGCCGACTGCGACCGGGATACAGTGCTGCTGCGCGTCCACGTGCTGGGCGAGGGCAAGGTCTGCCACAACGGGACGCGTTCCTGCTTTACCGAGGAACTTCCGTTGGGAAGTGCGCTCGGGGCTGCCCGGCTCGGACAAGAAAAGGTGGGCCAAGAGAGGGCTGAGCGATGAAGCTTCGACTCGGGATTCCCAAAGGAAGCTTGCAGGAAGCAACGTTGAGCCTGTTCACGCGGGCTGGGCTGCGCGTATACACCAATGCCCGTTCTTACTTCGCCGCGACCGATGATCCGGAAATCGAATGCCTGCTCATCCGTGCCCAGGAAATGGCGCGCTACGTCGAACACGGCGCGCTCGATGCCGGGTTGACTGGGCTCGACTGGGTGCTCGAAAGCGGCCTCGATGTAGTCAAGGTCTGCGACCTGATCTATTCCAAACAAAGCATGGGCCGGGTCACATGGGTGCTGGCGGTGCCGGAGAATTCGAGCTTCCAGAAACTCGAGGATCTTGACGGTCGAATCATCGCCACCGAGCTGGTGAATTTCACCCGTAATTATTTCGCGAATCGGAAGGTCGACGTGCGAGTCGAGTTTTCCTGGGGTGCAACCGAAGTGAAGCCGCCGCTGCTGGCAGACGCCATTGTAGAGGTCACGGAGACGGGTAGTTCCCTGCGCGCAAATCATTTGAGGATCCTCGAAACCGTTCTTGAGTCCAACACGCAACTGATCGCGAATAAAACAGCATGGGCCGATCCCGCACGGCGAGAAAAGATTGAAAACCTGGCCGTCATGCTGAGCGGAGCTATCGCCGCACTGGGGCGGGTGGGGTTGATGCTCAACGTGCGCAAACCAGATTTGCCCGCGGTTCTCGGTCTTCTGCCAGCGCTGAAGAATCCGACCGTCGCCCCCTTAGCCGATGGCGAGTGGGTCGCGGTAAACACGGTGATTGAGGAGAGCACCGCATGGTCTCTAATTCCAAAGCTCAAGCAAGCCAACGCTCAGGGCATCGTCGAATATCCGCTGAACAAGGTGGTCATGTGAAGGGCGATGGTGTGAAGAGCGATGGTGTGAAGAGCGATAGCGTGATGCGCAAGGCGGTGAAGCGCAACAACGAGATGCGGATTCTTGAGGGCGCTGAGCAAGCTCGTCTTATAAATGCGCTGGGGCGGCGCGGGGCAACCGATCTGGCGGAGGTCGAACCCGCAGTGCGCCGCATTGTGAATGAGGTCCGGCGCAACGGGGATCGCGCAGTGCGACGCTACGCCACACGTTGGGACGGATTAGGCAAGGGCGAGCCACTGCGCATCCCCGAGGCCGATCTGCACGAGGCGTGGGAGAAGACCGACCCTGCACTGCAGACAGCGATCGAGCAGGCAGCGGGCAATATCGCGCGCTACGCTGAGTGGCAAGCGCCGGAGGAATGGGGGCGCGAAATTCAGCCTGGCGTTAGCGTGGGCCAGTTGGTTCGCCCGTTGGAATCGGTGGGATGCTATGTGCCGGGTGGCCGCTATCCTTTACCTTCCACCGTGCTTATGACGGTGATCCCCGCGCAGGTCGCCGGTGTCGGGCAGATTCGCGTTGCGTCTCCGCGCCCGGCGCAGGCAACCTTGGCGGCGGCGGCCTTCCTCGGCGTGCGCGAGTTCTACCGAGTCGGTGGGGCACAGGCCATCGCCGCCCTTGCCTATGGAACGCAAGAAATTCCGCGCGTGGATAAGATCGTCGGCCCGGGCAACCGATACGTGACCGCAGCCAAGAAACTCGTGGCTTTCGATTGCGCCATTGAATTCCTGGCTGGCCCCACCGAAGCCGTTATCATCAGCGAAGACGGCGATCCGGTTTGCATCGCTTCCGATCTGGTGGCTCAGGCTGAACACGATCCCGACGCGCTGTGCATCTTCATCACAACTTCGCGCGCGTTAGCGAAAACAGTACAGAAGGAAGTGCAAGAGCGGGTGCGCGCAAACCCAATCGCTGCCCAATCGCTCTCGCAGCGCAGCGCCATTCTTCTGGTCGCTTCTCTTGAACAAGCTGTGGAGATAGCGAATCGCATCGCGCCCGAGCATCTCACACTTCCGGCGGCATTGGCACCGGCCGTGCAGCATGCTGGCTCGGTTTTTCTTGACGAGTTCACACCTCAGGCGGCGGGCGACTACGTCTCCGGACCGAACCACGTGCTGCCCACGGGCGGAATGGCCCGAGTGCGCGGCGGTCTCAGCGTGCTCGATTTCGTCCGCGTCGTTGCTTGCCAGCAAGTGTCCCGCGCAGGAATCGGCCAAATCGCACTGCCGGGCATTACTCTGGCAAATGCCGAGGGCTTAAAAGGGCACGCCGAGGCATTCCGAGTGAGGTCCTCCCATGGTTGAAGCTCGCGAAGCGGTCAAGAATCTACACGCGTATCGGCCTCCGTTGGCCGGCCGAACCGGATTGCGTCTCGATTTCAACGAGAGCACAGTAGGGTGTTCGCCGCGCGTGCTGGCCCGGCTGCGGTCGCTCGATGCCGAAGTGCTGGCGCGCTATCCCGAGCGCGAGCCGGTGGAAAAAGAGGTCGCGAGCTTTCTCGGGCTCGATCCGGCGCAGGTTCTGCTCACAAACGGCGTCGACGAAGCAATTCATCTGCTGTGTTCCACATACCTCGATCCCGGTGACGAGGCGCTCCTCGTCGTGCCCACCTTTGCCATGTATGCGATCTTCGCGCAGGCCGAGGGCGCGCGAGTTGTCGAAGT
>Ga0181532_10000398_pt1 | contig 45141 bp, 47 predicted proteins | sample PEATcosm2014_Bin_33_FD_119768 | JGI IMG/M metagenome (GOLD analysis project Ga0181532, IMG submission 119768) | Peatland microbial communities from MTU Mesocosm Facility, Houghton, MI, USA - PEATcosm2014_Bin11_30_metaG | ecosystem: Environmental > Terrestrial > Soil > Wetlands > Peat | place... | reverse complement strand
TTGCAAAAGACGGTTGAAAAAATGCAAAGACTATCCCGCCAGATTCTTTTCGAAGCAATGCCAGACACCCATCGACGCAAGTCATTATCCAAGAAAGTTTTAGGTCTTATCTAAGCGCCATTCTGGCCCAACCCCAGTTTTGCCAGCCGTTGGCCAGCGAATTGGAATAGATCGTCATGTTCTGCGCCACCGACACCGCCGGCGCTGCCAGCGACACCGCCAAAATGAATTTCGACACGTTCAGAAGGACCCCGCCCAGGAATTCGCTTTTATGCCTCATTGCCAACATCATAGCCTAAACTTCCAATTATACAACTATACCAATGCATAGATGTACATCGTCAGTTTTATGAGGAAGATGAAGTTTACGCGCTGCGGTGCCGGACAAATTCGAAGTTGCACAGGCGCACTTCGGGCTTCCCGGCCGCGTCGAGCACGAGTTTTCCCGCCGAATTGAAGGAGATCAACAGGTGGTCTGGCTTGAGATTCAGGTCCTCCAGTCCGCAAAGCGCGAGCTTGGCGGCCTTGGCCTTCAACAATTCCTCCATCATCCGGCGCGTGATCAGGCCCTTGGCACAGGCGTGTTTCGCGTTCATGGAAGAATAGGAAGATCCGTCGTGCGCCGCCAGCAATGCGTCCGGCCCGTTCCAAAATCCCCAGATCGTAATGTAATCATAATCCTTGCGGAGGGCCGGCTCGCCGTCCGGTGTGAGCAGATGGGCCAGAGCGGAGTAACGCCGCGCTTCTGCGCCCATGCGGGAGGATTCGCGGGTGCTGCCCGTCATGTAAATGGCGCGGGGATAGATGGTCTTGATGCCGTGATGACTGAGGTGCAGTGCGAGCGCGAATTCCTCGAAGGGGCTGTTGAACTCGTGCGCCCGGGCCGCGTCCAGGATGGCTCTGGTGGTCTTCAACTGCACCGGATCGCCCATGCGCGAAACCCGCCACACCAGATTGATGTTGTCCTTGGTGCAGGTGCGGAAAACCTGGTTGCGCGATGACAGTTTCTTTTTCGGCGTCCGGCGCCAGCGTTCCGGCAGAAAATAACTGAACAGGTCGGGGTCCCTGCCCACCACCCATAACAATCCACCCGTGCTCTCGGCGCGCCCGAAAACAAAATCCACCCCCAGCAGGCTGGTGGCGCGCAGATGGTCCGGCATGGGCTTGCCGGCGACCTCCTCGAATCGGTGCGCCATGTGCGTCAAGTAGAGCTTGCGGTTGGCGCTGCGGACGGCCTGCTCGTGCTCCGGCGTCCGCTCCAGCAGTTCGTAATCCACCAGGGCATAGGCGAGTTGCCCGTGGCGGTCGCGCAACAATTGTCTGTTTCGCCCCTGCCGCAAAATGATGTGCGCCGGCTTCATGTCAATGACGTGGTACCCCTTCTGGCGCAATTCGTGCGTGACCAGTCCCGTCGCCTGCGCGAGAAATTCCGCGCTCCTCCGTCCGCCAAATCCGAAGTACTCAGCCGTTTCCACCGCGTCCAAGCCCTTGATCCAGCCGAAGAGCAGGACGTATTGGCGCAAAATGTCAATTTCCACGCCGGGATGCTGCGCGATTTTCGCCCGGATTTTATATTCCGAACGTCCGGTCTGCCATGAATGCAGCCTCTTGCTTGGCACGTAGATCGCCAGGGGCAGTTGGGTGCGGATATGGATGCCGGCAGGCCCGAGGTCGCCCTGGCGCAGTTCCATCAACAGGGAGAATTCCTCGAAGGGGCTGTTGAACTCGGCGTTGATGAATTTGTTCACCGTGAGGGTGTCCAGGGGGACGTCTTCGCCCACGCGCGACCATTTCACCACCAAATTGAGGCTCCGACCGTTGACGGGGCGCGTCGGCAGCTTGTAAACCGTGCCCGTGCCGCAAAGCCGTTTGCGCTCGGCCTCGAACCACTCCGGCGCGAACCAGTTTTCCAGCAGCAGATGCCGCCACAACGGCGCGCCAAAACGCGTCAAGTAGAGATCCCCTTCGTCGCTGGTTTTCAAGTGAACGTAATCCACCCCCAGCAGCGAGATCATCGTGCCGCCCGGCGGCGCGTCGCCGGGCAACGCCATCGGCGCGCGCGCCCGGGCCATCGCCCCGGTCGCCGCCCGATGCGGCTTCCACACATGTACCCCCCCAGTCATGGTGGAAGTGTAGTTCTCCAGCCGGCTGGCGCAAGCAATACGATGCGGGCTGCCGATAGGGTAACACCCCATAGCCAGGAATCGGCACATCGCTTAAATTAACACAGCGACCGGGGTGATCAGCACGATAACGCTCAAGGTCGCGGCAGTGACCCAATAGTGGCGCTGATAAATTGCTGTTGGATGGCGCAGAAGCGCCCCGGCTGGCAGTGAACAAAAGAAAGTGGAAAAATATTATATGAACACAAAGAACGTAGTTGCCGTCATTCTGGTCACCTTGGGCATCGTGGTGCTCGCTTACTCGGGCATCGCCTTCAAGACTCCGGGACAGCCGATCGATTTCATCGGCATCCACATTCAGACCACCGTCAGCCACTTTATCCCGCCGGTCGCCGGAGCATTCGCGCTCGTCGGGGGGATCGTGTTGCTGCTCGTGAAGCCCAGGTCAGTTTGACGAGCGGAATCCGAACAAGTAAACAACCCCAGGCCATCCCCGCCAAAGCCGGCGATCCGAAACCCGTTTGGCGTTGGAGTGGACTGCATTTGTGAGTCAGGCGGCGTGCTCACGAGGCTCGGTGGCTGCCTCTTTCTTATATGTCGTGTGCCAGGTGCTCTGGCCGCATTGCGGACATCGCATCAAGCGGCGCGGATGACCGGCGGCCTTCCAGCGGATGCCTCCCGCATCCCACCACGACCTCTCAAAACCACATGGGCATCGAAACATCCAGCAGCGTGACTCCGCTTCCATGCTCCCGGCCCATCTGCGAGGCAGAATGCGAACGAACAACTTTTGAAGAAATGTCATAAACTTGATGCCTTGGCTTTTATCATACAACGGCTGGTTCGCGTTTTGAAGCAGAAAAATCCCGGCGGCATCCGTACGGCCCATCTGCCTTTTCAAACCGGCGTTGACACCCTGCGGTCAATATGGCCGATTCGCGGCGAAAATTTCCTGCCAGCCGCAAAGCCTTGCACGAAAGCGCAAGATTGATAGATAAGTCGAAAAAATCGGTAACACGGTAACAAATGTTGATAGTCAACGACTTAGCCGGTAACATTTGCCGCTACAAACCCGCAACAAGCCCGTTACATTAACGATAACGCTAAGTTGGTCCCGCCATTGCCACTGGCGCATTTATGGGTGCATTTATGGGTGGACAGAGCGGGCGGGGCGCGGCATTCTCCTGGCATGGCGCGAAAGCTACTTTTGCAATACCACGGGGCCAATTATCACCCTGTGAATCGCGGCGACCGTCTGGAACCGAACCATCTGTCACTTTGATTTTAACGAGACGCAACAACACCTAACCCAGGTTATGAACCGCCTTCTTTTCGGGGACAATTTGAAGTGGCTGCGCGACACGAAGATTTTTCCTGACGCGAGCGTCGACCTCGTTTATCTGGACCCGCCGTTCAATTCCAATGCGGATTACAATGTGCTTTTCCGCGAGGCTTCTGGCGAGGCGAGCCAGGCGCAGTTTCACGCCTTCACGGACACTTGGAACTGGGCGGACGCTAAACAGACATACGACGAGTTTGTGGACGACTGCCAAAATACCGCGGTTGTTGACATGATGCAATCCCTGTATGGATTTCTCAGGGCTTCACCCATGATGGCGTATCTGGCGATGATGGCGCCGCGTTTGGTGGAACTGCATCGCGTCCTCAAACCCACCGGCAGCCTGTATCTCCATTGCGACCGGACCGCAAGCCACTATTTGCGACTGCTTCTCGACGGCATTCTCGGACAAATAAATTTCCAAAATGAACTGTCTTGGAAAAGAACGAGCGCGAGAAGTGATTCGCACCGATGGAATCATATTCACGACACCATTCTGTTTTACTCGAAGTCAGCGAACTTCACCTGGAACACGCAATACACCCCCTATGATGAGACTTACACCGAAAAGTTTTATCAGCACGTTGAGCCTGCAACAGGCCGGCGTTATGCATCAGACAACCTCACAGCCGCTGGCACCCGCGAGGGCAGTTCTGGAAGACCCTGGCATGGTATCAATGTCAAGCAAAAGGGTATTCATTGGAAATACACCATTGAGACATTGGAGGAACTGGACAAGGAAGGGCGTATCATCTGGCCCGCAAAGCAGGGCGGCGTTCCCCGCTACAAACGATATCTGGACGAGATGCCCGGCTTGGCGTTGCAATCAATAATTACGGACATTCCGCCTCTTTCTGCACAATCAGGCGAAAAGCTGGGTTACCCAACTCAAAAGCCTGTGGCCCTGCTCGAACGGATTATTTCAGCCAGCAGCAATAAAGGGGACATTGTGCTTGATCCTTTTTGCGGTTGCGGCACGACGATTCACGCGGCGCAAAAGCTGGGGCGGCAATGGATCGGCATTGATGTAACTTACCTCGCCATCAACCTCATCAAAAGGCGGCTCAAAGATGCTTTCGGCGATGAGATTCAGTTTGAGGAAAAAGGCCAGCCAACTGATCTGGGCAGCGCAAAGGAATTGGCGAAATTGGACAAGTGGCAATTCCAGCAATGGGCGCTATCGTTGATTGACGCGCGCCCACGCACGGCAGGCTTTGGCAAAGGCGCAGACCGTGGCGTTGACGGAATGCTTTATTTTTACGAGAGCGAGGACAAGCTTGAGAAAATACTGGTGCAAGTAAAGGGCGGCGGTGTGCAGCGCAATGACGTGGCAACGCTGCTTGGCGACGTGAACAACCAGAAATTCGCCGGTGGAATCCTGCTCACTCTTGGAAAGCCTTCCCGCCCGATGCGTGTTGAAGCCGCAGAAGCGGGCCGGTTCACTTCCAAAACCTGGCATAAGAAGGACTATCCAAAAATCCAGATTCTTACCGTTGAAGGTTTGCTGGACGGTACAGAACGAATTGACGCCCCACCGCCAGAAAATCCTTTCGCCAAAGCGCAACGGGAAGGCAAGCCGGAAAAACAGCAGGATATGCTCAGAGAAATGTTTTAGAACGCGGTCAAGGGGTCCCGCTCAATGGCACATTTTTATTTCCGTCCGTCTTCGCGGTGCTTCCGCCTTCGTTAAAACTACGGAGGACAAGACGGGGGACGGGATGGAGGACTGGCGAATGGCTAAATTGAGGCACGACCAAAGAAAATAATGGATTCGACTTGCTGGAAAACTGGTTTTATGGGAATATGGGTGCATGAAAACAACCTTGGAGATACCTAGTCCATTGTTCAAGCGGGTCAAAGCCCACGCCGTAATGGAGGGGCTCAAGCTCAAGGATGTGGTCGCTTCCGCCTTGAGCGCCTACTTGATCCGGCCGCGGCCACCGTCGAAGAGGGAGGCCAGGCCCTGCCCTTTTCCGCTGGTCCGCGGCAAAGTCGGATCACTCATGAAGCAAATGAACAACGAAACCATCGCGCAATTGCAAGAAAAGGACGATCTTGAGCGCCACCGCCGATCTTTTGGACGTTAACGTGTGGCTGGCGTTGGCCGTCGAAGGCCATCCACAGCACAAAGCCGCCCTTAAGGCGTGGAGCCAGTTGACGCGGCCAAGCTTTTGCCGGCTCACCCAGCTCGGTTTGCTGCGATTGTTGTGCAACCCGCATGTCATGGGCGGCGCGGTGTTGGAACCGGAGGCGGCTTGGGAAGCCTATGAACAATTGGCGCACGGAGGCGCGGTGGAATTCGTGGATGAGCCGGCGGGTTTGGACGCGCGTTTGAGATATTTTGCCAAAGGAGCGAAGGCAGCCCGGGATTTTTGGACCGATGCCTACCTGGCCGCCTTTGCCAGGTGCGCCGGACTGCGGCTCGTGAGTTTCGATTCCGGTTTTGCGCGGTACAAGGAACTTGCCTTTCTAATACTGCAGACCGGTCAATAAATGAAGCAGGGGCAAGGGGCATTTTGTTTGCCGGCCACAAAAAGAGGTGAGTGTTTGCCAAAAGGCGTGGAGTCGCTGGGGCGCTTCACCGCCACTCTTTGTATTGTGAAAAGCAGGTTTCGAACGCCTGTGTCAGCCGGGCAGCCGCCCCGGATTATGCGCCAGGCCGATGCCGATGAACACGTTGAAATCATTGGCCTTCATCCACATTCCACCATCCCATTACACGCAATAATTTAATTATGACCGCCAGCAAAAACTCCAACGAACCGCTTTTCGCAACCATCGATGGCAACGAAGCCGCCGCCTACGTGGCCTACCGGCTCAACGAGGTCATGGCGATCTACCCGATCACACCCTCCTCCCCCATCGCTGAATGGTGCGACCAGTGGGCGTCCGAGGGAAAACGAAACTTGTGGGGGACCATTCCAGCGATCGTTGAAATGCAAAGTGAAGGCGGGGCCGCCGGAGCGGTCCACGGCGCGCTCCAAACCGGCGCCCTCAGCACGACGTTCACCGCCTCGCAGGGCCTGCTGCTCATGATCCCGAACATGTTCAAAATCGCCGGCGAACTGCTGCCCACCGTCTTCCATGTGACGGCGCGGACGGTGGCCACGCACGCGCTTTCCATCTTCGGCGATCACAGCGACATCATGGCGGCGCGCTCGACCGGCTGGGCCATGCTCGGCGCGGCGTCCGTTCAGGAAACGATGGACTGCGCCGTGATTGCGCACGCGGCGGCGCTGCGGGCGGGACTTCCCTTCGTCCATTTCTTCGATGGCTTCCGCACTTCGCACGAGGTGGCCAAAATTCAACTCGTTCCCGATGACGTCATGCGGGCGCTGATGGACGATGGCGAAATCGCGGAATGGCGCGCCCGAGCCATGACCCCCGACCATCCGGTCTTGCGCGGCACGGCCCAGAACCCGGACGCCTTTTTCCAGGGGCGCGAGGCGGCCAACCCCGTCTATGACATCTGCCCGGACATCGTGCAGCAGGTCATGGACGAGTTTGCGAAGCACACGGGCCGCCCTTACAAGCTCTTCGATTACGTGGGCGCGCCCGACGCCAAGCGCGTCCTGGTCATCATGGGCTCCGGCGCGGAGGTGGCGCAGGAGGCTGTCGAACATCTCAATCGCCAGGGCGAAAAACTCGGCCTGATCAAGGTGCGGCTGTACCGGCCGTTTGACGGCGAGCGGTTTGTCAGGGCATTGCCCGCCTCGGTCAAGGCCGTCGCCGTGCTCGACCGCACCAAGGAGCCGGGCGCGACCGGCGAACCGCTCTACCAGGATTGCGTGACAGCCCTGGTCGAACATCGCTTCGACGGCACGCAACACGGGCGGGAGCCCTTCGTGGTCGTTGGCGGCCGTTACGGCCTGTCCTCCAAGGAATTCACGCCCGCCATGGTCAAGGCGGTGTTTGACAACCTGGCCGAACACTCGCCGAAAAACCATTTCACCGTCGGCGTCAATGACGATGTCTCCTTTACCAGCCTGCCGGTGGATGCGGAATTCTCCACCGAACCCGACGACGTCATCCGCGCGGTATTCTACGGTCTTGGCTCCGACGGCACGGTGGGGGCCAACAAGAACTCGATCAAAATCATCGGCGAGAACACGCCGAATTGCGCGCAGGGTTATTTTGTCTATGACTCGAAGAAATCAGGCTCGATGACCGTGTCGCACCTGCGATTCGGCAAGCAGCCGATTCGTTCCAGCTATTTGATCACGCGCGCGAATTTTGTGGCCTGCCACCAACCGGAGTTCATGGATCGGTACGACCTGTTGCGGAACCTCGTGTCGGGCGGCACGTTCCTGCTCAACTCGCCGTGTTCCCGGGACGAAATCTGGCGGCGCCTCCCGACGCCGGTGCAGCAGGCGCTGCTCGACCGCAAGGCCCGGTTCCACGTGATTGACGCCACGAGCGTCGCGCGCGCCAGCGGCATGGGCGGCCGCATCAACACCATCATGCAGGTGTGTTTCTTTGCGCTTTCAGGTGTGCTGCCCAGGGACGAGGCCGTCGCCGCCATCAAGGAATCCATCAAAAAGACCTACGGCAAAAAGGGCGAGGAAGTCGTCCAGAAGAACCTTAAGGCGGTGGACAACACGCTGGCCAACCTGTTCGAAGTTTCGCTCACCGGCAAGGTGAATGGCGCCGGCGGATTCATCCCGCCCATTACGCTGGACGCCCCGCCGTTCGTCAGGGAGGTGCTGGGTGAACTGGCCGCCGGAAACGGCGATGACCTGCCCGTCAGCGCCTTCCCGCGCGACGGGACGTACCCGACCGCGACCGCGCAGTTCGAGAAGCGCAATCTGGCCCTCGACATTCCCGTGTGGAACGAGGCGATTTGCATCCAATGCCTCAAATGCGTCGCCATGTGCCCGCACGCCACGATTCGCGCCAAGGTCTGCGAACCGGCGCAACTGGAAGGCGCGCCCGCCACCCTGAAAAGCGCCGCCGCGCGCGCGCCGGAATGGAAGGGATTGCGGCTGGTGCTGCAAGTGGCGGCGGAGGATTGCACCGGGTGCGCGCTTTGCGTGGAAGTCTGCCCCGTGCGCGACAAGACGGAGAACAAGCTCAAGGCGATCAACCTGCGGCCCCAGGCCCCGCTGCGCCTGTCCGAGCGCGACAACTGGAAGTTCTTCCTGGGGCTGCCGGAAATGGACCGGCGCAAAATCAACACCTCCCTTCTGCGGCAGCAGCAGGTGATGCAGCCGCTCTTCGAATTCTCCGGCGCCTGCGCCGGTTGCGGCGAAACGCCTTATCTGAAGCTGCTCACGCAGTTGTTCGGCGACCGCGCCATCATCGCCAATGCCACCGGTTGCTCCTCGATCTACGGCGGCAACCTGCCCACCACGCCCTACGCGAAAAATGCCGACGGCCGCGGCCCCACGTGGTGCAATTCCCTTTTTGAGGACAACGCGGAGTTCGGCCTCGGCTTTCGCGTCTCCCTGGACAAACAAAGGGAACTGGCGGAGGAACTGTTGCGCAAACTCGCCGGCACCCTCGGCGATGATCTGGTGGCCGCGCTCTTGAAGCCCGGCGAAACCGGCGAGGCGGGAATTGCCGAACAGCGCGAGCGCGTTGCCGCTTTGAAGTTGAAGTTGCAACATCTCGATTCCGCCGAGGCGATGCTCCTGCTGAGTCTGGCCGATCAACTGGTCAAAAAAAGCGTCTGGATCGTCGGTGGCGACGGCTGGGCGTATGACATCGGCTACGGCGGTCTGGATCATGTGCTGGCCAGCGGACGGGATGTCAACGTGCTCGTCCTTGATACGGAAGTTTATTCCAACACCGGCGGGCAGATGTCCAAGTCCACCCCGCGCGGAGCGGTGGCAAAATTCGCCGCCGGCGGCAAGCCCGGCCGCAAAAAGGATCTGGGCCTCATCGCGATGGCCTACGGCCAGATCTATGTGGCTTGCGTGGCGATGGGCGCGAAGGACGATCAAACCCTCAAGGCTTTTGTCGAGGCGGAATCTTATCCCGGTCCCGCGCTGATCATGGCCTACAGCCATTGCATCGCGCAGGGCATCGCGCTGGACGCCGGCGTCGGCGCGCGCCAGCAAAAAATGGCGGTGGATTGCGGCCAGTGGCTCCTCTACCGCTTCGATCCGCGCCGCGCCGACCGCGGCGAAAACCCCCTGCAACTGGACTCCCCGCCTCCGAAAGCCGGCGTCCGGGATTATCTGCTCTCGGAGAATCGCTTCAAGATGCTGACCATGAGCAAGCCGGACGCCGCCCGTCAGTTTTTCGCCGAGGCCCAGGCTGATGTGGACGGACGTCGAAAATTCTACGATTTTATGCAAAGCCGGATTCTCAAGCCGGAGGCCGCGCCGGTCGCCGGGCAAAAAATCACCATCCCTGTGGAGACGCTGCCTGGAAAGTGAACACCATGAACATGGACCTGACCACCACCTACCTTGGATTGAAGCTGCGCACACCACTGGTCTGCGCCGCCTCGCCCTTGTCGCAGCAGCTTGACAATCTCAAACGGATGGAGGACGCCCGCGCTTCGGCGGTGGTGCTGTATTCGTTGTTTGAGGAACAGTTGCGCCAGGACAGCCTGGAACTGGAGAACAGCCTGGAGCGGGGCGCCCTCAGTTCGCCGGAGGCATTGAGTTACTTCCCGGAGGAATCATACAAACTTGGCCCGGACGAATACGTCGCGCATATCGAACGCGCCAAGCGGACGGTGAGCATTCCGGTGATCGCCAGCTTGAACGCCTGCTCGGCGGGCGGGTGGACCCGTTACGCCCGCGCCATTCAGAACGCCGGCGCCGATGCGCTGGAGCTGAACATCTACCACATCCCCACCGACGCCAAACAAACCTCCGCCGACATCGAGGCCATGTACCTGGAAATCGTGCGAGGCGTGAAATCGGAGCTGACGATTCCCGTGGCGGTCAAATTGAGTCCGTTCTTCACCAATTTTTCCAACATCGCGGCGCGGTTTGTCGAGGCTGGCGCCGGCGGGCTGGTGCTGTTCAACCGGTTTTACCAGCCGGACATTGACCTCGAAACATTGGAGGTGCGGCCGAACATTCTGCGCAGCACGCCCATGGCCATGCGGCTGCCGTTGCGCTGGATTGCGATTCTTTACGGGCGCGTGGCCGCCAGCCTCGCGGGGACCAGCGGCGTGTACTTTGGCGGGGACGTCCTGAAACTGCTGCTGGCGGGCGCGGACGTGGCCATGTTGTGCTCGGTGCTGCTGCGCGACGGCATCCGGCAGATCAGCACCATCGAGCGGGAACTCGTCGCGTGGATGGAAAAGCACGAGTACGAATCGGTGAAGCAGTTGAAGGGGAGCATGAGCCAGATGAACTGCGCCGACCCCGCCGCGTTCGAGCGCGCGCAATACATGCGGGCCATCACCAGCCATCCTGCGTTGTCACCCGGATTGCCGTAAAGATCAACCCATGCTTCCCAAACTCACCACCTGCACTTTCTGTGGCACCGGCTGCGGCATCTATCTGGAAACCGCCGGCAACCGGATCGTCGGGGTCTATCCGAGCATGTCGCATCCCGCCAACAAGGGGAAGATTTGCGTCCGCGGCTGGCATGTGCATGAAGTGGCCAGTTCCCCGGACCGCCTCACCAGCCCGTTGCTGCGCAAGAACGGCCGGTTTCATCCAGTCTCCTGGGATGAGGCCCTGGGCTTCGTCGCCTCGCGGCTCGGGGAAATCCGCGACCAGTACGGCCCCGACTCGGTTGCGTTCCTGGATTCGCCCCGCTGTTCGAACGAGGAAGCCTACCTCCTGCAAAAGCTGGCCCGCACCATCATCGGCACCAACAACGTCGATCACGGCGCCGGGGTGTATGGCAACAACTCCATTAACGTTCTTCTTGACATGATCGGCGTTCCCGCGGGCACCAACTCCATCGGCGAACTCGCCCGCAGCGGCGTCATCGTCGTGGACGGCGTTGACCTGGGCCGCCAACTGCCGACCATCGGCGGCTGGGTCATTCGCGCAAAACTCAATGGCGCCCGGCTCATCGTCGTCGATTCCCGCCGTCATCGGGTGGCGGAAAACGCCGACATTTTTTTGCAGATCAAACCCGGCACCGAGTCTCTGCTCTACGGCGCGCTGGCCAAGGTCATCGTGGACCGCGGCCTGATGGATCTGCCTTTCGTCAAGGCCCGCTGCGACGGCTGCGAAGCTTTTTTGGCGGGTGTGCGGGATTACGATCTGCTGCAGGCGGCCGAAGCTTGCGGCGTGCCGGCGGAGTTGATCGAGGCGGCGGCGTTGACCTACGGCCGGGCGCGGAGCGCGGCCATCCTTTACTCGACCGGGATTGAAGCGCGCGACGAGGACAGCATCCGCGGCATCATCAACCTGGCCCTGCTCACCGGCAACTTTGGCAAGGAAGGCGCGGGCGTGTTCCCTTTGACCGAGCATAACAATTTGCAAGGCGTGTGCGACATGGGGATGTTGCCGGACCGATTGCCGGGTTATCAAGCCGTCACGAATCCCAAGGCGCGCGCCGCGCTGGAAGGCATCTGGCGGGCCACTGTTCCCGCCGTGCCAGGGGTGGGGGCCGAGACGCTGTTCGCCGGCGGCGGGCGACGGCAACTGAAGGCGCTCTGGCTTGGGCGGTATGACCCCGTCAGCACGGCGTTTTTCGGCGACGCTGTCGAAGCGCTCGAGCGATGCGAACTGGTCGTAGTGCAGCATTTGTTCATGACCGATTCCGCGGACTTCGCCGATGTGGTGCTGCCGACCACGGCCTTTGGCGAAGAACGCGTTACATTCACCAGCACGGAGAGACGCATTCAAATCGCCGAGCGCGTGATTGACCCTCCCAAGGGACCGATGCCCGCCTGGGAACAACTGACCCGGCTGGCCCGCGCCCTGGGCGCCAACTGGCATTACGAGTCCGCCGCCGATGTCATGCAGGAGATTGGCGAGGTCATCCCCTTCTACAGCGGTGCCAGCCATGACAACCTCACGCGCGAATATGGCCGCCAATGGCCCTGCACCGCCGACCACCCGCTCGGCACCGCGCTCCTGTTTGCCGATGATGAAATGGCCCGGCCTTTCAAATTTGTTCCCATCGCCCGCCGCTCGAAACCGTTCGAAAATCCGGACGGGTTCCCGTTTATGCTGGTGTTTGGACGCTCGCTTTACTATTGGCACCAGAATGTCCTCATCAGGCACAGTGAAACTCTCAAGCGCGAATACCGTCTCCTGTTGCTGGATTATCCGGACGGATTCGTCGAGATCAACCCCGACGACGCCAAGCGGCTCGACATTCGCGACGGCGGCCGGATCCGGCTCAGCACTGCCGGCGGTTCGCTGACCTCCACCGCGCGGGTGACGTCCGAAGTTCGCAGCGGCACGGCGTTTGTTCCGTACTTTGTGCGGCAATTGACACCGGAAATGCTGGGCGCGACCGGCGAGAGCAGATCGCTCGTTCCGGTGCGCGTGGAAAAGGAGAGTTCATGAAGGCGCGCATCGTTGATCTCGCGGATGTTCTGAAAATCGTGGACCTGCTCCGAGGACGCGGCCATGAGGTCATCGCGCCGTTCTGCGGGCGGGGCCGCGACAGTTACTTCGACACCGTCACGGACGAGAATCGTCAGCAGGTGCGCATTCATCTGCCCAATCCTTACTACCCACCCAAGCGCTTCGTTTTTCCGCACATCGAACGCTTGATGGCCGTCCGCGGGCAGAACGGCGAAATGAAGATCGAGCCGACTTATGAGGAGCCGAAGCGCGCCATTTTCGGCATCCGCTCCTGCGACGTTGCGGGCCTCTGGCATCTGGACCGTTTCTACCTCGGCCGCGACTTCCGGGATGTTTATTATGAGAAGCGCCGCAAGAACCTCTTCCTGGTCAACGTGGTCTGCACCGACCCGGCGCGCGACATCGGCGACGACTGCTTTTGCCTGTGCGCCGACACCGGTCCCGCCGCGCGCGACCATTTTGACTTGCAGCTCATGGACCTTGGCAACGGTGAATTCATGGCCGTGGCCGGGACGCCGGCCGGCGAAGAACTCTTTTCCGAGCCGATTTTCCGCAAGGCAACCGCCGCTCATTTGGAACGCCGCCATGCCATTCTGGCGGAGGTGCGCAAGCGGTTCCGGACCACGACGAGCTGGTTTCCGGCCACCGTCCGCTACGTTTCGCAGGGCACAATCCTGGACAAGACCTGGGAGGAAATCGGCAACCGCTGCCTGGAATGCGGCGGCTGCACTTATGTCTGTCCCGCCTGCACCTGTTTCACGGTCTCCGACCGTCAGGTGGGGCCGGAGGAAGTCGAGCGCGTGCGGATCTGGGATTCCTGCGGCCTGAGCGGCTTCACGCGCATGGCGGGCGGTTTCAATCCCCGCCGCGCGGTGCATGACCGCCGCAACCGCCGCTTCTTCCGCAAGCTGGCGTATTATTTCATCCAGCGCGAACTCACCATGGCCTGCGTCGGCTGCGGCCGTTGCGCCGCCGTTTGCCACGGCGATATCGGCATGCCCAGTGTCGTTGAAATGATCCGGCGCGGCGCGCCTGAAACTCCCAAAAATGAACCCGCCCAACACTGAAAATATTTATCTGCCGAAGGTGGCGGTACTGGACCGGGTGGTGGACGACATCCCGGAGGTGAAGACGTTTTACTGGCGCTTCGAGGACCCGGCGGCGCAGGCGGAGTTCAAACACTTCCGCCCCGGACAATTCGCCCAGGTTTCCTTGTTCGGCATTGGCGAATTCCCGGCCTCGCTTCCGCCCAGCCCCACCGAGGAGGAGACCTTCTTCACCATCCGGCAGGTCGGCAGTTGCACCTCCGCCCTCCATCAACTCAAGCCCCGTGACAAGTTTGCGGTGCGCGGCCCTTACGGCAATGGTTTTCCGATGAAGGATTACGAAGGCATGAACCTCACCTTCGTCGCCGGCGGCATCGGGCTTATTCCCTTGCGCTCCTGCATCGTCTATGCGCTCAAGCACCGGGCGCAATACGGGCGCATCCAGGTTTTTTATGGCGCAAAAACTCCCGGCGAACTGATGTACCTGCAGGATTTGCGCGCGTGGGAGAAGTCCGCCGGCATCGAATGTCACCTCACCGTGGACCGGTCCGCCAATGGCTGGAACGGCCATGTCGGCGTCGTCGGCAGTCTTTTCAAGAAAGCCGGCGTGGACGTGCCGGTGGACAACACCATCGCCTTCGTCTGCGGCCCGCCGGTTATGTTCCGCTTCGTGATCAAGGATTTGCTCGCGCTCGGTTTCAAGGAGCACAACATCGTCTCCACTCTTGAGCGTTACATGAAATGCGGCGTGGGCAAGTGCGGCCATTGTTGCATCGGCGTCGCCTACATTTGCGTGGACGGCCCTGTGTTCACCTACGAACAAATCAAAAAACTTGGGGAGGACATTTGATGCCCGGCTTGCGCGAACAAATTCAGTCAACTCTTCGTGGCCGGGTTTGTTTCATGGGCTTGGGCAACGTGGACGGCGGCGATGACGGTTTCGGGGTGCGGCTGGCGGAGGCGCTTGCCCGCGACGGCGTGCCTGATGTGGTCATCGCTGGAACCGCCCCCGAGCAATGGGCCGGACGTTGCGCTGAGACGGGATTCGACCATCTCGTCTTCCTCGATGCCGTGGAGTTTGGCGCCTCGCCGGGTTCGGTGGTTTTCCTGAATTCAACGGAGATGGCCTCGCGGTTCCCTCAAATTTCAACGCACAAGATTTCGCTGGGCATGCTGGCAAAGTACATTGAAAGTGGCGGAATGACGCGAGCCTGGCTTCTGGGCGCGCAACCGGGGTCCTTGAAACCCGCGCCCGCTCTGTCGCCCGCCATCCGAGCGACCCTGTCCATCCTTACCGAACTAATTGGCAGCGTCCTCAGCCAGGAAATTGAAACATGATGACTCCCGAACAAGCCGTTTTCGCGTCCATCCTCATCTGCATCGCCGGGGCGGTGCTGACGTTGCTGGCCGCACGGTGGCGGACACTGGCAGGCTGGCTCGCCTTTTTGGCGACCGCCGCGACTGCGACGCTGGTCTTCTACGCCGTGGCGACGGTGCTGGCTGGCGGAGCTTCAGCCCGCTCTGAATCGTTTTGCAGCCTGCCGGCCATCGGTTTCGCCCTGCGCTTGCATGTGGACGGATTGACCGCGCTGTTTCTGATGCTGGCCGCGCTCATCGTCGTGCCGGCCTCGTTTTATTCCATCGCCTACATGAGGCATTACGGGGATTATGGCGTCGCCCGGTATTACCCTTATTTTCTCCTGTTCCTGGCGGCGATGTACGGCCTGCTCAGCACCACGGACATGATGTGGTTCTTCCTCATTTTCTGGCAGATGATGACTCTGCCCGGCTACGCGCTCATCCGTTTCGAGCACAAAAAAGCGGGCAACATTCGCGCAGCCAACAAATATCTGCTGATGATGCAAATTGCCTGCGCGGCGACCCTTGTTGGCGCGGAGATTCTGGCCGGCGCGGGCGCGTCCGCAAATTCCGGCAGCGGGGTGAAGTATGACTTCGACACCGTGAGCGCGAATCTGCCGGCGTTGTTGCATGCGCAACCCGTTCTCACGGCCCTGGCGTTCGCGCTGTTCCTGATCGGCTTCGGCATCAAGATGGGCATGTGGCCCTTCGGGCAGGTGTGGCTGCCGGACGCGCATCCCGCGGCGCCGTCGCCGGTCAGCGCGATGCTTTCCGGTGTCATGATCAAGACCGGTGTCTATGGCCTCATGCGCTATTTCTTGTGGCTGACGCCTGCGGGCGCGCAGGCCGGTTTTCCCCTGGCGCGCTGGGGATTGGTGGTGGCGGTGCTCGGAACAATTACACTTTTCACAGGGACCATGCAGGCCCTGAAACAGGAGCAAACCAAACGGCTGCTTGCCTTTCACAGTATCGGGCAGGTCGGCTACATCCTACTCGGTTTCGGGGCCTGCATGGCGCTGCTGCCGGCTGCGGTGCCGGTGGCTGCCGCGCTGGCGGCCCTGGGCATGATCGGCGCGCTCTTTCACACCCTCAACCACGGCGTCTTCAAGGCGCTGCTCTTCCTCAACGCCGGCTCCATGCTCCACGCCACCGGCACGCAAGACTTGAACAAAATGGGTGGATTGCTCAAATACATGCCTCTGACGGCCGCCACGGCGCTGGTTGCCTCGCTCTCGATTTCCGGCGTTCCGTTGTTCAACGGCTTCGCCAGCAAATGGACCATTTACGTGGCGACCGTGCAAGGCAGCAGCGTGGCCGGCTGGCTGGCCGTCTGTGCCGCCATTGCCATTCTTACGAGCGCGTTGACCCTGGCTTCGTTCGTCAAGTTCTTTGGCGCAAGTTTCCTGTCACGGACGAGCGCGCTGGTGAAGGAAAAGGCCGCCGGCCAGCGCCGGCTCGAAGTCGGCATGATGATGCAAATCCCCCAGTTGTTGCTGGCGCTGATCTGCCTGCTGCTGGGGATCATGCCGGCCATTGCTTATGGCCTGATTCACAGGGCGCTTGCGGCCAGCCCTCATGGTTTTGGCCAGGCCCTCGGCTTTGCCCCGGCTGCGCCCGGCAACATCTGGGCCGGCCTGTCCGGGATCGGGTCGCATTCCGTTTTCGTTCCGCTCGCGTTGGTGGTCGTCCTTGCGCTGGCGTTTCTTGTGGCCCGGTTCATCTCCAAGCTTGGCGGAGCGGAGCGCCGCGCCGCGGTGCCCTGGCTTTGCGGTTACGCGCGCGAATCGGAAAGCAACCGATATGTGGCGCACGGCTATTACGGCGAGATCAAACGTTATTTCCGCTGGCTGGGCGGCACGCCCGCGCCACAGTCGGCGAAATCCGCGGACCTGAAGAAACACTAAAATGATTGCGCGCGAAAAACTGGATCAATTGAAGGCAGGGTTGGGTTCCGTCATCCGGCGGGCCGACCTCCCCTCGGATCGCTGCCTGTTCGTTTTCGTGGAAGCGTCCGCGTTGAAGATCGTGTGCCAGCATGTTTTTCGCGGGCTGGACGCCCGATATGTCACCAGCATTGGCGCGGATGACCGGCCATTTTCCGGCTCGTTCATGGTGGCGCACAATTTTGCGTTTGATCGCGACCATCTGCTGTGCAGCATCCTGGCGGAGATTCCCCCCGGCGATCCCCGGGTGGACAGCATCTCGGACGTCGTACCCCCGGCCAATTGGGCCGAGCGGGAATTGCGTGATCTGGTGGGCATCAAACTGACCGGGCATCCCTATCCCAAGCGCCTCGTCCTGCCGGACGGCTGGCCGGAGGATGTCCACCCGCTCCGCAAGGACCTCCCCTGGAATTTTGTGCCCGCTGACTACGATGCCGGGCGTGAATTCAAGTTCGACGAACCGCCCGAGGGCTGCACGGTCGTGCCTTTCGGCCCGTTTCATCCCACCCTCGATGAACCCGCCCATTTCCGGCTCTACGTGGACGGCGAACGGGTGCGCGGGTGCGAATATCGCGGCTTCATGGCCCATCGCGGGATCGAGAAGCTGGCCGAGTCCGTGCTCACCTACAACGATATCCCGATCATGGCGGAACGCATCTGCGGCATCTGCGGCTGCGTGCATAATGTCACCTACGCGCAGGCGGTGGAAAGCGCCGCCGCCTTGCAGGCCCCGCCGCGCGCGGAATATCTCCGCACCATCCACCTGGAACTCGAGCGGCTGCACAGCCATCTCCTCTGGGTCGGCCTGGCCTGCCATATCGTCGGTTTCGACACTTTGTTCATGCAATGTTTCCGCATTCGCGAACCGATCATGTGGGTGGCCGAGAAAATCACCGGCAACCGCAAAACCTACGGCCTCTGCGTCATCGGCGGTGTGCGGCGGGACTTGACGGATGAGTTGAAGGCCGAACTGCAACAGGTCCTCGACCGTCTCGAAACGGAATGGCAGACGGTGACCGGCGCGGTGCTCAAGGACCGCAACATCCAGCAGCGCACACGCGGCGTCGGCGTAGCCGACCGCAATCTCGTGAAGGAGGCGGCGCTGATCGGACCGGTGGCGCGCGCGGCGGGCGTGGACATCGATTGCCGCCGCGATCATCCCTATGCCGCCTATGACCGCGTGGCCTTCGACGTCATCACCGCCGCCGACGGCGACGTCTGGTCGCGGCTGGTGGTGCGGGCGCGCGAGGTGTTCGAGTCAATCAAAATTATCCGCCAATGTTTGGAAAAAATGGAAAGCGGGCCGATCCAGTTGACGCTCAAGGATGAATTGCCGGTGGGCCGGCTGGGCTTGTCCTCCGTCGAAGCGCCGCGCGGGGAGTGCCATCACTTCGTCATCACCGGCGAGAACAACCGGCCGCGCCGCTGGCGGGTGCGCGCGCCCACCTACCAGAATTTGCAGGGCGTCCCGATGATGATCAAGGACCAGCAACTGGCGGACATGACGATTACACTGGGCAGCATTGACCCGTGTTTCTCCTGCACGGACCGGCTCGAGACCATTGACCTCAAGTCAGGAGCGTCGAGGGTCTGGTCGCCGGAGGAACTGCTTAAACTGGGGCGGAACAAGAAAATTTTATGAATGGTGACTTGATATGGAGGATTGCGGGCGGGCTGGCCAACGTCGGCGTGGTGCTGCTCGTCGCGCCCTTGTGCGAAGGCGTCCTGCGGAAGGTCACGGCGTACCTTCAATCGCGCCGGGGACCACCCTTGTGGCAGCCTTACATTGACATGCTGAAGTTGCTCGGCAAGGAGGACATTGAATCGGGCGAATCACCGGCGCTGCAACAGTTTGTCGCCCGGCTCTCGCTGGCGGCGGTGTTGACGGTGGCCTGCCTGGTGCCGATGGGATTTCCCGCGCCGATGAACGGAGCGGGCGACGTGATTCTGCTCATCTACCTGCTGACCTTGTGCGGGATATGCACTTTGCTCGGCGGCCTCGCGGCAGGCTCCACTTATTCGCTGCTCGGCATCGGGCGGGAGATGATGACCATGATCGCCCTGGAACCGTTGTTTGCCATCGCCCTTCTCGTCGGCGCGGTCCATGTCGGGTCGTTCCGGCTGGATACCGTTTTGAACGGCTCGGTTTATGCCGCCAAAGGCATTCCGTGGTCGGGCATGATCCTGCTGGTTGTCATGGTGCTGTCCTTTCAGGCGTTTGTGCAACGGGTGCCGTTTGACATGGCCGCCGCGGAGACGGAAATCATGGAAGGGCCGTTGATGGAATACTCCGGGCCGAAGCTGGCCCTTTTCAAGTACGCGCAAATGGCGCGGCTGGTCGTTCACAGCGGGTTGTTCGTCGCGCTGTTTGTGCCGTGGGGATCGGAACTGGCCTTCCCGCTCGGCTGGTTGCTGTTTTGGACCAAAGTGCTGGCGCTCGTGCTGGTGGTGACGGTCGTCGCCGCGACGCATGCGCGTTACCGGATTGACCAGGCCATTCGTTACTTCGCCGGATTGCTGGCGGTGGCGTTCGGGGCACTGGCGCTGGCAGGTTACGGATTTTGATGGAGACAAATTCATGTCCATTGCAAGCAAATTGAAGGAAGCGATGGTCGGCCTCAAGGCCGGCCGCGTCACCCTGGATTATCCGGCGCAGCCGCGGCCCGCGCCGGCGAACTTCCGCGGCCGGCCCATCTTCGATGCCCAGAAATGCATCGGCTGTGCGGGCTGCGCCAACAACTGTCCGGCGCGCGAGATCCTCGTTTTTGATGTCTGCCAGGAAATTCGCATCCTGAAGTATCTGGGCCGGCGCTGCACCTATTGCGGACGCTGCGCGGATGTTTGCCCGGAAAAAGCCATCACCATGAGCCATGACTTCGAGACGGCCACCAACAAAATCGGCGACATTCAGCAACGGCTGGATTTGTTCATGAGCACCTGCCAGCGATGCGGGCGTTGTTTCAAGGAAACCTCCCCGCTGGAACAGTTGAAGCTCAAGGGCTACCGCTTTGACGATCTGGCCAATGAACGGTGGATCTTCCGCTCCCGCGCCTACCTTGAAACTGAGCCTGTGGTGGATGACATCAAGATCGAGCTGGATTGAACCGCCATGCTGAAAAATCTTTGCCAGAAAATGTTCGGACGGTCGCTGTGGGTTTACCACGCCAACAGCGGCGGCTGCAACGGTTGCGACATCGAGGTGCTCAACGTGCTCACGCCGTATTATGACGTCGAGCGTTTCGGCATCAAGCTGGTCGGCTCGCCGCGGCACGCCGATGTCATGCTCTGTCAGGGGCCGGCCATGCGCGCCACCGCCCGGGCCTTGCGCGCCGCCTACGACGCCATGCCCGCGCCCAAGCTCGTCTTTGCCATCGGCGGCTGCGCCTGCGGCGGCGGCATCTGGCACGACTCCTACCCGGTGCTCGGCCCGGTCGAAAAAGTCATCCCTGTCAACTTTTACATTCCCGGCTGTCCGCCCCGGCCTGAAGCCATCATCTACGGCGTGGCGGTGGCCGTCGGCCTGGTGGACAAAAAAGTGGCGCCGGTCGAATTCAAGCAACTGGATCTGCCCATTCCGCGCTACCACCCGGCTGACCTCCGCGGCCGGGGTGAAATGGTGGTTTACGAAAAGGCGGAGAAGATTTAGATTCATGCATGAGTATTCGATCATGCAAAGCGCATTGAATCAGGCCTTGCGCGAAGCCCGGCTGGCCGGGGCCACGCGTGTCCATGAAATCCGGCTGCGCATCGGCGTCCTCAGCGGTGTTGTGCCCGAGGCGCTCCAATTCGCCTTCGAGGCCCTCACGCCCGGAACGCTCGCTGATGGCGCCCGGTTGGCGATTGACGAGGTGCCGGCGCGATTCTGGTGCGCCCCCTGCGGCAGGGAGTTTGTCTCCGCCAATTTGTATTCCGAGTGCCCCGATTGCGGCCACCCCAGCAACGAGCTGCGCGCCGGCCGGGAACTGGAGTTAAGCTCAATGGAGGTGGACCATGTCTAACATTCCCCTCCTAATCTTAATCCTAACGAGAGTCGTGAGAGAACGCGTTAGCGTCCTGGAGTGCGGCGGCCCTCCGCCGCTTATACTCTTAATCCACTCTTGCTGTTTGATGGAGGTGCCCGATGTGTGAAGACTGCGGCTGCGGATTGTCCGCGGGAGCTCCGGTGACCGTTTCCGGCCACGACCATGGTGATCACGATCATCATCATGACCACGAGCATGACGATCCGCACTCTCATCATTCGCACGAACCCGGCGCGGAAGAACGCCAGACGCTGGAGTTGCGGCACGCCATCCTTGAGAAGAACGACCGCCTCGCCGAACGGAACCGCGGTTTCTTCCGGGCGCGCGGGGTTCTGGTCCTCAACGTCCTTTCCTCTCCCGGCTCGGGAAAAACGACGCTGATTCGCGAAACCATCCGCCGGCTCGGCCCGCGCCTGAAGACCGCCGTCATTGTCGGCGATCTGGCCACGGACAACGACGCCCGCCGCCTGCGCGATTCCGGCGCGCCGGTGGTTCAGATCAACACCGGCACCGTCTGCCATCTGGAAGCGGACATGGTCGCCCGCGCCTTGAAGCAATTGGATATGACCGGGCTGGACCTACTCATCATCGAGAACGTCGGCAACCTCGTCTGTCCGGCCAGCTATGATTTGGGTGAAGACCTGCGCGTCGTGCTGTTATCGGTCACCGACGGCGAGGACAAGCCGCTAAAATACCCGCCCATGTTTCACAGAGCCAGCGCGGTCATCATCAGCAAGATAGACTTGGCCCAGGCCTGCGACTTCAACCGTGCGGAAGTGACGGCCAACATTCGGCACATCGCTCACCACGCGCAGTTATTCGAAATTTCCGCCAAGGCCGGTACCGGTCTGGATGCCTGGTGCGACTATCTGGTCCAGCAGCACAAAGCTGTGAAACGCCGCGACCCGCTGGGTGCGTAGCAAATTCCATTCCGCAAACGATTTGCCAAACGATTAGGCTTGGCTACAGCAGGTTCCTTGGCGAACCTACTGCGCAAGGCAGGAAGAAAACGACAATATGCGATTATGTGGGTGATCCGTTTATGAAGATCCAGCATATTATCTTTCGCATTATCTTTTATACAATGGTTGTTGTTTTTCTGTTTGTCTTTTTCAAGCCATTGGTCTGGCGTTATCATTGTACTCCTTGGGCTGCATATCGTGCGAGGCACCGCATTCACCAAGTTCATCCTGGCATGACAGACACCCAAGTCTGGGAGACGTTAGGACTTTCTGCATACAGGTTTCGCGCCCATGTTTCCGGCAGCGGCGACCCGCACGGGTACCCCGCCAATTATTTTCTCTGGCCTGGTGACATTTTATACTGCCGCTGGAATCTCACCAGCAATCCGCCAGTCGTGATAGAGGCACGCTTTAAAAATGGCCTTCATGACAGATGACCAAGTCAATCCAGTCCAGGTGTCTCCAGGTGTCATCCAGGTGTCAGGACTGACACCTGCAGCCTGCATGACACCGAAAAGGGTCGGTCCTCGGAAGCAAGGAACAGTGGGCTAAGTTTGAAATTCAGGCAGCGGAAACCTTGATGGGTCAGTTCTAACAATTGACAATGCAGGGGTCGCTCATTAGGGCACTGGTCAAACCCGGAAAGCTTCCAGGCGTCAGCCCTGAATGGCGCTTAGATAAGGAAAATGGGCTTTCCCGACCTATCATCCATATTCATTATCTCTGCGACCTCTGCGACTCTGCGCGGAACAGTTCCATGTGGGAGGGTTTGGGGCTTCGTTTGGCGCTTGCCTCGTCGCGGCGGCGTGGCATTTTTGGGCCTGCGTATGAAAATTCTCTTTGTTGGCGGAACGGGGTTTATCAGTAAAGTTAACATGGGGTCGTCAGGTGAGGGAAAATCCGCTACACCTGACGACCCATGTTATCTTTGTAACTGTTTCGACAGGGCAAAGTGCTATTAATGCTCATCTGCCGGATGTAAAACGGGACGAACGAGTTTTCTTCGCGCCCAGGCGAAATCACTCAAGGCGTTTTAAGCCGGTAAAAACTGTTGTCAGTGGACAAAGGTAGCGTGACTTGATTTTGCAAATTGGTTGGATTAAGCACTGGTGCGTTCGTAATGTCCGACCAACTGGCCAAATCGAAACTCTGCTGCACGACGAATTCGGTTGAGGTTATCAGCCAGGAAAGTTGAATGCCATTGGTCGGCGCGATGCTCAACGACGGCGTTGGAGTGTTTTGCAATGTCCAGATTCCGCCGGGAGCCGCGTCAGCCACCGCCAGCTTCGCCCCGTCGGCCGAAGTGGTCACGCCGTGCCAGGAGCCCGCCACGTTATTTGAAATCCATGACACGCCGGAATTCGTTGAAAGCCAAATCCAATTCAGCTCCACCTCGGCCAGTGTGGCTCCATCGGCTGACGATGCGACCGCAGTAGTCCGCACAATGGACGCGTTATTGGTAATCCAGGTCGAGCCGGAATCGGTAGAAGTGAAAATATGATGTGTCCCGGATGCAATGACTGCAGCCACCAATTTATTTCCGTCAGCCGACGAGGCGACCGAAGTCCATGTGACCGAGGGAATGCCGTTGGAGGTCCACGTGTTCCCGGCATTGGTGGAGGTATAATAATTGAATTGAGTTAGCGCAATCAGCTTGTTCCCGTCCGCTGAACTGGCCACCGAAATCCAATGACTAGCCGGCGCATTGTTTGAGATCCAGGTCCCGCCGGAATCGGTGGAAGTGTAGATCGGCCCCAAATCTTGACCGCCGCCGGCAACAGCGACCAGCCTGGCTCCATCCGCCGAAGAAGCGACCGCGAACCAAGCGTAGTTGGGAATAATGTTGGACACCCAGGTCGCGCCAGAATTCGTCGAGGTAAATATGCCACTGCCGCCATAAGAAGCGGCGGCAATCAACTTGGAACCATCCGCCGAGGCGGCGACGGACCACCATTCAATGGCGGGGACATTGTTGGATGCCCATGTGGCTCCTGAATTGGTGGAAGTATAGATGGCGTTCGCGTAAGGGATCACCGCGGCCAACTTGGTTCCATCGGCCGACGAGGCGATTGAATACCAACTGTTTTTTGGCGCAATGGTTTGTGTCCAAGTTTGGGCAGGCGCAGAAATAAAGCCGCAAAAAATCGCAACTCCAAAAGCCACAAGAATTTTTGCTTTCATCAGTCGGGATTTCCCATTTGGTTTGTTGCCCACGACCAGCATGGGCCTTTTTTCTGATTTTCTTCCTGCTTTACAGATTTGCAAGTCCTTTTTCCAGTCCACCCTCGGTTTTTCTCTTTAACGTGTCAAAGGGTCTGTTAATTGAAGCCTGAGGTCCGCCTCGGCGCGCCCCGAAATGCTGGAGCGCAAACTCATTCGGCGTGGCGTGCCGCCTTGCGAATCCGGTTGAGCGTGGTTTTGCCGCAGGTCTGATGCGGACTGCGCACACCATCGAGTAACGCCGCCTCCAATGCGGGCGATTCGTAATCATCGCGCAATTCGAGCGCGCGGAGCGCATCGCGCATCACGTCACTTTCGTCCGCATAACGTCCGCTGCGCACCTTCTCCTTCACCAGCGTTTCCAGTTCTTCCGTCAACGTGGCCTTCATGGATTTATAAAGTAAAGCGGTCTTTTAATGGTGTTGCCATATTCTTCACCCCGTTGTCTTGCTCTTCCCGGCAATTTTATGTTTTTGCCGCCATGGTTTTGCCGTTCCCTTATCAGATGGCTAAATTTATACAGCCTCTGAGACAGCGAGAGACGAAAACCAGCTACATGTTGCTGGTTTGTAGCTTTTCCTGTTGCCAGCTAAGTCGTTGACTATCAACACTTGTTGCCGTGTTGCCGATTTTTTGGACCTCCTATCTATCCATCTTGCAGAAACCCGCAATGACCAATGGCCCGTTGGCGCGGCTTTTCGTCATTGGCCATTTGAGAATTGATTGGTCATTAGGATTTCGTCATTTGACATTTTTCTTTACGCGGCCACTCCCTGCGGGCCTTGGCCGCCGCTGACCAGGAATAATACCGCCATGCGCACCGCCAGCCCGTTGGTCACTTGCTCGATAATCAGCGAACGAACCGAATCCGCTATTTCGCTGTCAATCTCCACTCCGCGGTTAATCGGCCCGGGGTGCATGATGAGCGCCCCGGGTTTGGCAAGGGCCAGCCGGGCCTTGGTCAATCCAAACAGGTTGGTATATTCCCCCAGGCTGGGAAACATCGTCTTGCGCTGGCGCTCGTGTTGAATCCGCAACAGATTGATGATGTCCGCCTGCGCAATGGCTTCATCGACATTATAGGTCACCGCGCAGCCCATCTGCTCGAACACCCGCGGCACCAGCGTGGCCGGGCCGCACAACGTGACCCGCGCACCCAATTTGGTCAGCGCCCAGATATTGGAACGCGCCACGCGGCTGTAAAGAATATCGCCCAGAATGGTTACGTTCAGCCCCTCGATTTTTCCCTTCTTCTCACGAATGGTGAACAAATCCAGCAGGGCCTGCGTCGGGTGTTCATGGGCGCCGTCCCCGGCATTGATCACGCTGGCGTGCAGAAATCGCGACAAAAAATGCGGCGCGCCGCTGGCGCTGTGGCGCATCACAATAATATCGACATTCAGGGCTTCCAGGTTCCGCGCCGTGTCCTTGAGCGTTTCGCCCTTTTTTAACGAAGAGGCCTCGGCGCTGAAGTTGATGATGTCCGCCGTCAAGCGCTGCGCCGCCAGTTCGAAACTGATGCGGGTGCGGGTGGACGGTTCGACGAAGAGGTTGACCACCGTTTTGCCGCGCAAGGCCGGGACTTTTTTGATGGCTCGTTCCCCCACGGCCTTGAAGGCCTTGGCCGTGTCCAGCACGGTCACGATCTCCTCCGCGCTCAGGGATTCAATGTCCAGCAGATGTTTGCGGTTCCAAGCCATGGCTCAAGTCTTTTGCAACCTCACTTCGTCCTCGCCGTCCTCTTCGCGGAAGCGCACCTCGATGCGCTCCCTGGCGGCCGTCGGCACGTTTTTGCCGACAAAATCGGCCTTGATCGGCAATTCGCGGTGGCCGCGATCAATCAATACGGCCAATTGAATCCGACGGGGCCGCCCAAAATCATTCAGCGCATCCATGGCCGCGCGTGTCGTTCGCCCGCTGAACAGAACATCGTCCACCAGGATGACCGTCTTGCCGGTGACATCGAAAGGGATCACCGTGGGTTGCATGTGTGGAGCGGCATGGCGGCCCAGATCATCGCGATGCATGCCCACATCCAGGCTGCCGGCCAGGACGGGGTGGCTCCAGATTTTTTGCAGAATTTCCGCCAGGCGTCGGGCCAGAAACACTCCGCCGCGTTGCACCCCGATCAGCGCCACTTCACTGCTGTCTTCGTTGCGCTCGGCGATTTCGTGGGCGATTCGCGTCAGCGCGCGGCGCATGGCGGCACCATCCAGTATGAGCATGGGCTTTGGCATAAAAAAGCCGAATCAGCCCGCCGGCCGGGCCGATTCGACTGTCAATTCTTTAAAATTCATTTTCCCTTCGCGGCCTCGCGGGGCCGCTTTAAAGGACAGGCCGAAAACGGCGGTGTCCCGCCATTAATGGGCGCCATGGCGGCTCTTGCGCCATTTCGTCCGGTGCTTGATGATCCAATCGGTCAACGCCCGTTCAAAGCCAATGTCGTGGCCGGCCTTTTCCGACTCGATCCACTTGTGCCTCATGATCTCCTCGCGCTCCGCCTGGAACTCACGGTACAAAGACGATTTCTTGACCAAGTCATTGCCATTCGACGTCTCTGATGTGTTCAACATAAACGCTTGTCAGCTTTTTTACTCTACTCGCGCCGGCGAAATTATATCGAATGCCGGCGGCATGCAATCAAAATCAAACGGCGTCCAGGCCCAGGGTTTTTCGGCCATCCGCGCTAATCATGCTCTGGTGCCAAGGCGGGTCCCAAACCACTTCCACGTTCGCCTCCTCGATCGCCTCCAGTGACAAAACCCGTTCCTGCACATTCCCGGCGATTTGGCCGCCGAGATGGCAGCCCGGTGAAGTCAGCGTCATTTTAATGTTGGCCTGCCCGCCCTGCACGGCGACGTTGTAAATCAGGCCCAAGTCAACAATATTGAGGGGGATTTCCGGGTCGTAGCACTTGCGCAATTCATCCCACACCAGCTCTTCCACTTCGCGCCGGCTGTCTCCGCCCGCGGCACCGCCATTTTTCTGTTGGGACACAAATGGGTCCATAATCTGCCTTTAAATTAACTTATTTCAAGGCTTTGCGCAAGGTTTCCGCCAGCCTCACAAAGGGCTGGGCCGCAGGACTTTGCGGGTCCGCCGCCACCACCGGCAGGCCGGCGTCCCCCCCTTCCCGAATTTTCAGGTATATCGGAATCTCCCCGAGAAACGGAACTTTCTTCCGTTCCGCCTCGGCCCGGCCCCCGCCGTGCCCGAAAATCTCGACGCGGTCGCCGTTTGGGGCGGTGAACCAGCTCATGTTTTCGACGATGCCCAGGATGGGCACATTGACTTTTTCAAACATGGCGATCCCCTTTCGCACCACGCCCAGCGAAGCTTCCTGCGGCGTCGTCACAATGACCCCGCCGTCCAGCGGCACAGTCTGGCAGAGGGAAAGCTGCGCGTCACCGGTTCCGGGCGGCAAATCCACCACCAAATAATCCAGCGTTCCCCATTCCACCTCGGAAATAAACTGCTGGATGGTTTTCATTATCATTGGCCCGCGCCATATCACCGGAGCGTCGCCCTCGATCAGAAAGCCCATGCTCATCAATTTGACCCCGTAATTGGAGGGTGGGACAAGTTTTTGCGCCTCGCTGATGGTGGGCCGTTCACGGACGCCCATCATTAACGGAATGCTGGGGCCGTAAATATCGCAATCCAACAGCCCCACTGCCGACCCCAGATGTTGGAGCGCGCACGCCAGGTTGACCGAGACGGTGGATTTGCCAACCCCGCCCTTGCCGCTGGCCACCGCCACGACCCGCTTGACTCCGTCCATTTTATTCCGGCCTTGCGCCGGCGGCGCCGGCCCCGCTCCGGCCGCGGCCGTCACCTCAACGTGAACCTGCTCCACCCCCGTCACGGAGCGCACGGCCTTCTCCGCCGCGGCCTTTATTTGCCCCGCGATCTCGGCCGTTCCTCCTGTCAACTGCATGGAGACGCTGACCGCCCCGCCGTTGACCGCGACGTTTTTGACCAAGCCGAAGGAAACAATATCCCGCATATAACCCGGATATTTGACCGATTTGAGGGCCTCCAAAATATTTTGTTGCGTTAACATATCAAGGATCAAAATAAGCCAAAAATTGGGGGTTGACATTTTAAAAAAGATGAATCAATCTATCCGTATTCGTTGATATAACGAATCTCATTCAGAGTGGTGGAGGGACTGGCCCTATGAAACCACGGCAACCGGCGGCAGAACAATCTGCCGTGCCAGGTGCCAATTCCAGCCCGGACGCAGGCAAGCCGTTTCTTGCCGGTTCGCCGGGCAAAGATGAGAAGAGCCTGGTGAATTGGAACCTCTTCTCGCAATGAGAAGGGGCTTTTTTTGCCCCGCCATCGAAAAAGTTATGCATAAACATGCCGGTTTCATGAAGGCGCTCAAATGCCGCGAATGCGGACGGGAATACCCGCTGACCGCCAATCACGTGTGCGAATTTGATTTCGGCCCCTTGGAGGTCGTTTACGACTACGAGCGCATCAAGCTGACGCTCACCAGGGCCGCCATCCAATCCCGCCCAAAAAACATGTGGCGCTTCCGCGAGCTGCTGCCCATCGAGGGCGACCCAACGGTTGGCGTCGAGGTGGGCTGCACGCCGTTGATCAAGGCCGACCGTCTGGCCGAGCGCCTGGGCATTCGCGAACTGTGGGTGAAGAATGACGCCGTAAATTATCCCACCCTTTCCTTCAAGGACCGCGTGGTCAGCGTCGCCCTCAGCCGGGCGCGGGAATTGGGTTTTACCACAGTGGCCTGCGCTTCGACCGGCAATCTGGCTAATTCCGTCGCCGCCAACGCCGCCGCCGCCGGCCTCAAAGCCTATGTGTTCATCCCGTCCGATCTGGAACACAGCAAAGTGATCAACTCGCTTATTTACGGCGGAAACGTCATTGGCATCAAAGGCCATTATGATGAAGTCAACCGGCTCTGCGCGGAAATTGCCGGCAAATACCCCTGGGCCTTCGTCAACGTCAATATGCGCCCCTATTACGCCGAAGGCTCCAAGAGCATGGGTTTCGAAATCATCGAACAATCCGGTTGGCGCGTCCCGCCCCATACCGTCGTCTGCATGGCTTCCGGCTCTTTACTGACCAAAATTCACAAGAGCTACCAGGAAGCCATCAAGCTCGGCCTGGCGCCGGAGACCCCATACCGCATCCACGGCGCCCAAGCCACGGGCTGCTCGCCGATTTCCACCGCCCAGAAAGCCGGCCTGGATTTCTTCAAACCCGTCAAGCCCAACACCATCGCCAAATCGCTGGCCATTGGCACCCCCGCCGACGGCTTTTACGCCTTGAGAGTAATGAAGGAAACCGACGGCTCGAGCGATGACGTGAGCGACGACCAGATACGTGAAGGCATCAAACTGCTGGCCGAGTGCGAAGGCATTTTTGCCGAAACCGCCGGCGGCGTGACCGTCGGGGTGGCCAGGAAATTGATTGCCTCCGGCGCCATTCCAGCCGATGCTTCCGCCGTGCTTTGTATTACAGGCAACGGACTCAAGACGATGGAGGCGATGGCCGGCCACGCCGGCCACACGCGCGAGATCAAGCCGAGCCTGCGCGATTTTGAGGACTTGCTCGACGCCGAAACCCGCGTGCCGGCCCATGCCTGACCCAGAATGGATTTGATATGCCAATAAAAGTTCGCATTCCAACGCCGTTGCGCAAACTGACGCACGACGAAGAAATTGTCCACGTCAACGCCGCCACGGTCGGCGCCGCCATTGCCGAGCTGCAAAGCCGCTACCCCGGCATCAAGGAACGTTTGACCGACGACGCCGGCAGCGTGCGCCGTTTTGTCAACGTCTATGTCAACGAGGAAGACATCCGCTTCCTCCAAAATCAGGACACCTCCTTGAAAGACGGCGACGAAATCAGCATCATTCCCGCCATCGCCGGCGGTTGAAGGAGAACATTCGCATGAGAAGAAAATCCACCGCAAAATCCAGCCGCACCGCGCCACCCGCGCAACTGCGCCTCTGGCTGATGTACCCCCCGAAACTGATCACCAACCCGGTTATTTGGGAACTGGCCCGGAAATACCCTGTCGTCACCAATGTCCGCCAGGCCAGTGTCACGGACGAAATCGGCATCGTCTGTCTGGAACTCAGCGGCCAGCGCCCGGACTTGAAAGCGGCCATTCAATGGCTCGAGAAACAGGGCATCAAAGTCGAGCCAGTCGAAATTGGCGTCATCGAAAGCTAAAAAAGTCTAGGGGTTTCACCTACGGAAATCCTTTTTTTTCTCATCATGGTGCTTGACCCCGCTGGTGGATTGCCATAAAGCTTGATTGTCTTCTTAACATAAAGGTTTGAGCCTGAAGGTTTAAGCCACCGTGAGGCCGGAGCAAATTGAGCATAAAAGTCTATGACAAAACGTGATCTGGTAATCATTATTAGCGAAGAAACGGGCATCGTTCAGCAGGAAGTGCTGCAAGTGGTGCAAAGCACCCTTGATCACATCTCCAATGCTGTGGCGAAAGGGGCCACTGTGGAATTGCGCAATTTTGGCGTCTTCGAAGTCAAGGTGCGCAAAGCGCGCGTTGGCCGGAATCCGAATGAACCGGAAAAGGATGTGCCCATTCCCCGCCGCGCCGTGGTGAAGTTCAAGCCCGGCAAGGAGATGCGGGAAGCCGTCTTTAAATTGTCCCCGCAGCATGTATCCCAAGACGGGGGCAAAGCCCAAAAACCGCAAGGTTGAGCAGCAGGCAGAGGAGAAGCGCGCCCGGACCGCCGCTTCACCACGGAGGATGGAGGAGCGGAGTTTCAAGCGCCGCGCCAGTTCGCCCGCCAGATAATCGCGGCCAGCCGCGTTGATCGAGGTTTTGGAATAGTCTTCAAACCAGCAGCCCTAAAAGACGGCATTGACCATGAAAGATTTTGCAATTCTTACCGTGATTGGCCGCGACAGGTCGGGTGTCGTGGCGCGCATCACCAATTTTCTTTTCGAACAACGCGCCAATATCGAGGCGCTGGAGGAACAAGTCACGCGCGGTCAGTTCAGCATGACGCTCCAAGCTTCCTGGCCCGGGCGTATCGCCCCCAGGGCCGCCGTCATTGCCGGTCTGGCCAAACTCGCCGGACAGCTCGGCATGGAAATCAAAGTGCGCTGGACCGACCCGAATCGCCGGCAGCGCATGGCCATCATGGTCACCGGGGAACCGCATTGCGCTTTGGCATTGCTGGCCGCCCTCAAGTCCGGCCGTCTCAAGGCCGTTCCGGCGGTGATGATTTCCAACCGGCGCGATTTGGCCTCATTGGCCCGGTCGGCCCGTTTGCCTTTTGTCTTCATCTCGTGGCAGGACCGCGCCGCCGCCGAAAAACGCGCTTTGCGGGTGCTGGAGCAATATGAAGTGGATTTTGTGGTGCTGGCGCGTTTTATGAAGATTCTGACGCCCAACTTCGTCTGGCGTCATAAGAACAAAATCATCAACATCCACCCTTCCCTGCTGCCCAGTTTTCCGGGGCCGCAACCGTATCGCCAGGCTTACGAGCATGGGGTCAAGATCATCGGTGTTACGGCCCATTTTGTCAGCATGCACCTGGATGAAGGCCCCATCATCGCCCAGGCCGCCGCGGCCATCCATGCCAACGCGACGCTCCGTGAAATCATTGCCGCCGGCCAAAAACTGGAGGCCAGGGTGCTGGTCAAGGCGGTGCATCTCTACCTGGCCCGGAGGCTGGACGTCTATTGGGGCGTGGTCAAACAGATATGATTGGAAAATGACTAATGTCGAAGCACGAATGACCTGCTGCAAAAATATCTAAAGTTCGTTATTGGAGCCAGGTCATTAATTGGTCATTCGTGCTTCGTCATTGGACATTCGCTCCGTTTCCTTTTATCCTTCCACCGTGAGCGATTTACTCATCGGCCTTTTAAGCGCGGCGCTTTCCACCAACCCACCCGTCGCGGTCAGCAATCTGGTGGCGGAGAAAACCGGCGTCTCCATCCAGGTTGTCAATACCAACGACCCGGTGGAAATGGCCTATCGCAAAATTCTGGAGGACGATGACGCCGCGGAAAAGGATGTCATCAAATGGTCGGACGATGCCGGGTCTTTTTCCCGCGCGGGCGCGGGGGACCCGGGGGTCACGCTGAATGCCCGGATTCGGCGGCGGCTCGAGGGCATCAAGGCGGAGTATGAGGATTTTCTTGTGCAGCATCCCAATCACGCCAACGCACGGCTGGCCTATGGCAGTTTTCTTAACGACACAAAGGACGAAGAGGGGGCCGTTGCCCAATGGGACAAGGCCCGCCAACTGGAACCAACGAATCCCGCGGCCTGGAACAACCTGGCCAATTATTACGGCCACCGCTCGCCGGTCAAAAAAGCCTTCGAATATTACGCCAAAGCCATTGAACTCGATGGCCGGGAATCCGTTTACTATCACAACCTGGCCGTGACGGTTTATTTGTTCCGCAAGGATGCCTGTGAGTATTATCATTTGACCGAGCAACAGGTGTTCGACAAAGCGCTCGAACTGTACCGCAAGGCCATTGCGCTGGACCCGGATAATTTCGTGCTTTTCAGCGATTACGCCGAGTCTTTTTACGGAACGAACCCGCCGCGTTGGAAGGACGGCCTGGCCGCCTGGACCGAGGCGCTAAAGATCGCCCATGACGACGTCGAACGGGAGGGAGTGTATATTCATTTGGCGCGAATCAACCTCAAGCTGGGCCATTTCGACGAGGCGCGCCGGAGTTTGGACGTGGTGACCAATGCGATGTACGCCATCCTGAAAAACCGCATCTCGCGGAACATCAACGAAGCGATCAACAAGAGCGTGACCAACGCCCCCGCGGATTAGCGCGCCGGCTCCGCCAACGACTCACGGCTTTGACCCCGGCAGCGCAGCCGGCTCAAGCGCCGAGGTGCATTGGGGACAGCGCGTGGCCTGGAGCGGAATGCTGGAAAGGCAAAACGGGCAGTCCTTTTTCGGCGGCGCCGGCGGCGCTTCAGGCTTGCGATGGAGCTTGTTGATCGTGCGCACGCAGATAAAAATTGTGAAGCTCACGATCAAAAAGGAAAGGACTGCGTTCAGGAAAATGCCGTAGGTGATCATGGGGGCGTGGGCCGCCCTGGCGGCGGCCAGGTTCGGATAAGATTGCCTCGACAAAATGATCACCCGATCGGACAAATCTATGTCGCCCGTCAAAATGCTGAGCGGGGGCATCACCACATTGGTGACCAGCGAATCAATGATCTTGCCAAAAGCGGCGCCGATGATCACGCCCACGGCCAGGTCGATGACGTTGCCGCGCATGGCAAAGTCCCGGAACTCCTTGAGCAAGGGGTTCATATGTTTGATGGGTTTTCCGATCCGGTCCGCGAGTGACGATTTGGATTCAGGTGGCATAGTTTTTCCTTTATGTTGACATGAATTTTCCGGGCTTTTAAAAGGGTGCGAGCAAAAACCTTGTGATATGTTCCAGTTCGCTGGGCTGGTTGGGATGGCGGGCTTCCAAATTGATTTCCAACGAAACCCCGATGCTCTGCCCGCCGCGGCCATCAGAACGAATCGCCTCGAATCCGTAACCGTAACCGGCCATCGCCCGCCAGGCGCCGGATCGCGACTGATAGGCCAGCCCAATGCCGGCGCCGGAATTAAAGTGGCCCGGCTGGGACATTCCCGGCACATAATCCATGGTGGCAATCGAGCCGATCGGATTCAGGCTCCATCTTTTGCCAGGGTCCAGGGGAATTGTGTATTGCCCGTTAAGACAGATAAAATCGCGCGCGCTCAGTTCGCCTTCAAAATAACCGGGAATGATCAGCGGGAACTCCGAGCCCATCGGCAGGTTCCCGCCCACTCGATAGGCGCTGAACCGGTCCGCATCCATGCTTGCCCCGGCGGTCAAATTGATGTCAAACCTCTGCTTCGACTTCGGCAGCGTGTAAATCAGCAGCGCCCGCCCCCACAACAACTCCGGGTTCGCATTCAGAACGCGGTCCCCGTCAAAACCGTAGGAGCCCGAATCGGTTCGATACTGTCCTTCGTACCAGACGGAGAGTTCCATGGCCACGTCAGGATGCAAAAGCGGTTCCCGCCCGCCCCAGCGCAATCCGGCGCGCCAGTCGATCGTGGAATGATTGTTGGGCAGCGCAAAAGCCCCGCTGGTATCGTCACGCGTATAAACCGAATAATGCTCCTTGATCCGGAAAACCCCGTTTAACGGAATCTTGCTCCCCGGATTGAAAAGATGATAAACGGAACCCGATATCTCCAGACTGTGTCCGAAGAAAGATTCCTTGGGCAGATATTTCCCGTCGTGAAATTCGTAATAGTTATCGGCGAACCCGCCGCCGGCCAAACCGAAGCCAAAATCGGTATTTGGCCCCAGCAATCCGACAAAGCCCGCTTCAGAATCCAAATAAACCGGCGCCACCGCCAGGCGCAACGTGACGTTGGTGTGAAAGAAGTTCGGCTCGTTTAGATAATAATAGCCATAGCCTTGAACAGGCGCGGCTCCCTGCAGAGGCTGGTCGAAGCCTGCCTGAATCAACTCCCGCTTCTCCGGATCAATTTGCCCGTGAGCAGAGCGATTCATCAGCAAGCCGGCCACAACCAGCGGCAGCACTCCGTATCTTCGCATCCCTGTTTATATATTTCGTCATTGGGTTTTTGTCATTAGACATTTTCCCAAATCGGATTATCCTGCCGGCATGAAAGTTGGAAAACTGCTGCACACGCGCTACCGCGTCAACGATTTGGAACGGACCGTCAAGTTTTACAAGGACGTGCTTGGATTGGTTGAACTCCGCCGTCACAAATCGCCGCGCGGTTCCGAGTTGGTTTTCATGCAGGCGGCGGGCAGCCCGGAATTGATCGAACTGTGCTCTTTTCCGGCCGCAGGCCCGGTGCAGGTTCAACCCGACCTGACACATCTCGCTTTCGAAGTGGAAAGTCTGGATGGCTTTGCCCGGCATCTCGCCTCGCTTGGCCTGAAATACTCCGACGGCCCGACGATGCGTCCCGGCGGCGGCGGTTTTGCGTTTGTGGACGCCCCCGAAGGTTACGAAATCGAACTGATTGAGCAGCCCAAGGGAAAAGAACTGGCCTGACAAATGCCTCAAGTTGCAAAGCTGGCAATAAATGGAAACCGGCTGCAAAGCCAAATCGATGAGTTGGCGCTCATCTCGGAAAACGGGCCGCCAGTCGTAACCAGGATACTGTTTTCCGAGGCTGACCTGCGCGGGCGCGCCTTCGTCAAGAAGCTTGCCGAAGAGGCCGGTCTCCATCTGCGCCAGGACGCCATCGGCAACATCTTTGTTCGATGGGCCGGCCAAAATCCCGATTTGCCTGCCGTTGCCACCGGCTCGCACATTGATGCCATTCCCAACGCGGGCAAGTTTGATGGCGTGGTTGGAGTCCTTGGGGCGCTTGAAGCCATCCGCGCTCTTCAAGGCGCTGGCATTCATCCCAAACGCTCCATCGAACTCATCATTTTCACCGCGGAAGAGCCAACGCGCTTCGGCCTCGGCTGCATCGGCAGCCGCCTTCTCGCGGGAACAATGTCACCTGAGAAGGCCGCCCTCCTGAAGGACCGCGACGGAACGACCCTCGAAAGCTGGCGCACGCAAGTGGGATGGGCGGACGGCGATTTAGGCTCGGTCCGCCTGCCGCAACATCGCTATTCAGCTTTTGTCGAGCTGCACATCGAACAAGGCCCGCTCCTGGACAAGGAGAAGATCCCCATTGGCATTGTGGAGAAAATCGCCGCGCCAAGCACTTTGCGTCTCGAACTGACGGGCGTGGGCGGTCACGCGGGCGCCGTTCTAATGCCGGAGCGCCACGATGCGCTGCTGGCCGGTGCGGAGATTGCCCTGGCGGTGGAACAGGCGGCGCTCACTTCCGGCAGCGCGGATACGGTTGCAACCACTGGAATCTTTCGCATCGAGCCGGGCGCGGTCAACAGCGTCCCGTGTCAGGCCCATCTCGAGATTGACCTGCGTGACACCCAAGCGCTCACCCGGGATTCCGCCCTGGCTCAAATTGAGCGGTCTGTTCGGGAGATATGCCGTCGCCGGGGCGTGACGAGCGACCTTGAGCGAGTAGCAACCGACCCGCCGGTGATTTGCGATCCGAAACTGGTCAGCTTGATCGATCAGACCTGTTCGACCCTGGGCGTACCGGCAAAGAGAATGATCAGCCGCGCCTATCACGACTCCTCATTTATGGCACAGGTTTGCCCGACGGCGATGATTTTCATTCCATGCCGGAATGGTTACAGCCATCGGCCGGACGAATACTCTTCACCGGAACAGATCAAAACGGGCGTGACCGTCCTGGCCCACACGCTTGCTTCGCTTTCCAGCGCCGACTAGAAAGCGCGCGGCCAGGACTGCCATTTCCCCAATTTATGAAAACAGACCTTAAAACCGAAATTGTCCCAAAAATTCAAGCTGGCGTAGCCCGGCAGCGCGATTCGATTCTCCGCTTCATGCGGGAAATCTGCGCCATTCCCAGTGTAATGGGCCGGATTGGCGAGGTGGGAAAACGAGTCATGGAGGAAATGCGCCGGCTGGGTTTTGAGGATATTCGCTTTGACCGCATGGGCAACGTCCTCGGCCGGTTCGGGCGCGGCCGGAAAATTCTGCTGTACGATTCGCACATCGACACAGTGGACGTGGGCGACCGGTCGGCCTGGGGCTGGGACCCGTTTCAGGGCAAGGTTGAGAAAGGAGTCCTCTATGCCCGCGGGGCCGGCGATGAGAAGCAGTCAACACCCGGCATGCTCTATGGCATCGCGCTGGCCGGGGAACTCGGCCTGCTGGACGGTTTCACGGTGTATTACTTTGGCAATATGGAGGAGGATTGCGACGGGCTGGCCTGCCAGGCGTTGGTCGAGCGCGAGGGCCTCCGCCCGGACTATGTCGTCGTCGGCGAGCCAACCGAGATGAATGTGTACCGCGGCCACAAGGGGCGGGTGGAACTGAAAGTGGTCGCCAAGGGGCGCTCGATTCACGCCGCTTCCAACCAACTCGGGGACAATGCGGTTTACAAAATGATGCCGATTGTGGCCGGAATCGAGCAACTCAACGACCGCCTGCACATTGACCCGTTCCTGGGCCAGGGCCGAATCACCGTGAGCAAGATCGAGTGTCTGACCCCGTCGATCAACGCCGTTCCGGACGAATGCACCATCTACATTGACCGCCGGCTGACATTTGGCGAGACGAAAGAGGAGGCCATCGCCCAGGTGGAGGCGCTCATCCCGGACAATCAGCGCGGCCACGTCCGGGTCGAAATGCTGCACTACGACACGCCGAGCTATACGGGCTTTGTCTATCCGGTGGAAAAGTATTTCCCCGCCTGGGCGCTCGATGAGGAACACCCTTTCGTACAGGCCGGCCTCAAGGCGGCGCAGATGCTATGGGGCGGAACGCCCAAGACTGGCAAGCTGAACTTTTCGACCAACGGCATCTATTGGATGGGCAAGGCCGGCATCCCGACTATCATCTTTGCCGCCGGCGACGAAACCACCGCACACGGAGTGCTTGACCAGGTGCCGCTGGCCGACCTGGTGCGGGCAACGGAGTTTTACGCCCTGCTGCCGGCGCTGCTCTGATTGCTCGCGTAATATTTGTGAATTCCGGGCTTGACCCCTTCACCCCTTTCATAAACGGATGGCCGAGACTGGCTTGTTGGAGGAGGACAGGCTTGCATTCCAGGGAGCGAAGGTTTAAAGTAACTGGATGGATAGCGTGATTCTGGCGAACGAAGCTTTGAAGCTCCCTCCATTGGAGCGGGCGCAGATTATTGATGCGCTCTGGCGCAGCCTTGACCCCGCCGAACAGACTGCCATTGACCGGGCTTGGCTGCTCGAATCGCAAGATCGTCTCGCGGCATTTCGCGCGGGTCAACTCACAGCCATCAATGGCGAAGAGGCGTTGCGGGCCATTGAAGATGAATTGAAGCAATGAAGTTCCGGCTTTTGCGGCCGGCGGCGCGGGAACTGCGGGAAGCCGCGAAATATTACGAAGACCGCGTTCCGGGGCTTGGATTTGATTTCCTTCAGGAAGTCCGTGCCGCCATCCGGCGTATTCTCATCCACCCGGCAGCGTGGTTCGCTTTGGACGATGAGGTTCGACGTTGCCGGACACACCGCTTTCCCTATGGAGTCATTTACACCATCGAGCGCGATGAAGTTCTGATTATTTCTGTGATGCATCTTCATCGTCACCCGGAATCCTGGCGTCGGAACCTTCTTTGACCTTTGAGCGGGTCCAAGGGGCTAATGGATTGTGGCGCAAGGTTGCCCGGCGAACGGTAGCGGAGCGTAAGTGAGTCCGGCGCGATAGCGGTTTTGCTAGTGAAAGCCTGCACACCTGGTTTAGTGCTTGTGCTGCCCTGAACTTGGCCTGCTCTCTAAGCGTCGGCAAAATGGGTCCGAGGTCAGAAGTCTTTCCCGAGCTGGGTCAGCCTGGACTCGACTGCCCGGCGGTCAAGGTTTGAGGCCCTGAGAAATGCCGCGAGGGTCATATCGGATTTCCTCTGGTTGCACTGGAGGCACACGAATACCAGATTGTTACTGACCGAAAGGCCGCCCTTGGAGACGGGGTAAATGTGGTCGAGATGTGGGCCGCTGCCCAAGGGCCTTCCGCAGTACGGGCATTGATCAGTCGGCTTGAATGTGAGGCGCAATCGAGCAGCGAGGTCTCTCTCCTTCTGGAGAACCCTGGCTTCCACAGCCTCAAGCCTTTCCAGGCGCGCCGTGTCACCGCCAAGAGCGTTCAAATGACGCTGTAGTTCCTGCTGGACATAATCAATGTATCTTTGGGTCTCGTCCTGGTGGAAGGAGCCTGGTTCACGTTTGGAGTAGGGGTTCTCGTGCAGGTCTGGAATCGGGTCCGAACGCCCTGGTTCCAGACCCAGCGCTGTTTCAAGAGACTTGCAGCGTTTTTCGAGCTTGTCTTTTTCTTGGTAGAGGGCTACTTCGGCACTCCGATCACCTTTCCAGAAATGTTGAATTTCAAAAAAGTCCAGAAATAGCTCGAAGATCGTGCCCAATGTTGAAGATGGGTAGTCTTTATGAATCTGCTCCGTTAGCGTTGCCAATTTGGGCCTTACCTGGATAAGCTCTGCTCTTGCTACTTCTAAAACGGGTTGCTAACGGCTCATTGTTTGACGATCAAGACGCTGCATTGGGCGTGATCGCTGATCCGATCGGCCGTATCACCCAATAGACGCCCCCAAAGCTCCGAGTGGTCGCTGTGGCCCACCACCACTAGGTCGTAGTGTCCCTCGTCGGCAAACTTCACGATGGTCTTGGCCGGATGTCCGCGGCGGGTTTCGCACTTGATCTGGATGCCGTGTTGCGCAGCGGCTTCCGCCACTTCTTTTTGCCGCTCCTTGAAGTATTCATCCGCCGCTTCAGCTTCTTCCTCGTATTCGCCCGGCAAATCGGAGTGGCGCGGGAGGGGTTCGCGCACCCAGACAGCGGTGATCTCCGCGCCAACCTGGCTGGACATCACGGCGGCGCGTTGCAGCGCGGCTTTGCCTCCCTTTGAGCCGTCGTATCCCACAAGAATTTTCTTAAACATAATGCCTCACTCTCTGGTTGGCGCCGATTGGCGCGGCTCTTTGTTGTTCATTTTCTCGCTGTAAATCCTGCCCCATTCCACCATCGTTTCAATCGTGGGCTGGAAAAATTTCTGCGCGATCAGCGTCGGCACAAACGCGCTGAGAATCACAACGGTGACGAGAATGCTGTATTGCCGCTCGTCGATGATTTTGTGCTGGAGGCCGAACAGCGCGGAGATCGTGCCGAAGGTCAGGCCGGTGGCCATCAACAGCGTGGTGTAATTCGCCTCGCGATTGCGCATGTAAAACATTTTGGTGGACGGCCACACGCCGATGAATTTCGTCGCCATTTTCATGGCGAGCAAAACGGCGATAATGCCGATGGCCGACCACAACGCGGGCAGTGAAACGAAAAGCCCGGCTTTGATGAAATAAAACGGCGTGAAAATCGTGAACGCGATGCTCCTCATGCGGTGAACCAGTGTTTTGTCGCGCAAAAACACACCCGCCACGACCAGGCCGACCAGATAGGCGGGCAGCACCGCCTCGCTTTTGGCCCTGTTCGCCAGACCGCCCAGGAAAAAGAGCACCAGGAAAATAAACTTCACCTCCGGTTCGCTCACGCGCGTGGCACCGAGTTTGGTGATGATGAACTGGGTCCAACCAGGCATGAACCAAAGCGTGGCCGACATCACAACGACGAAGACCAGCAGCCAGAGGTTGAAGTCGGCGAAGAGCGTGCCCAGCGCCAGCACGGTTCCAAAATCCGTGATAAAACACGCCGCCAGAATCGTCTTGCCCATCGGCGTCTGGCCCAAGCCGCCCTCGATCATCACCGCATAAACAACCGCCACCGAAGTCGTGGACAGCGCGATTCCGGCAATCTGCGCCTGATGCAGGGGCCAGCCCAGGACGAATTGCGCGAACAGCCAGACCCCCGTGAATGGTAGCAGAAAGGATACAATGCCAATGGTCATGCTGGCGCGCAGATTGGCGCGCAACGAGGCGGGGTCAATTTCCGCGCCCGCCAAAAACGTCAGCACGCCGCTGCCCAGCATCGCCAGGAAGTTTGTCCATTCCGTCGTTGTCAGGATGTGGTGCGCGCCGCCGAATGAAATGTTGCCGACGGCCACGCCGAGCAGGATTTCTATCAGCGCGACCGAAATGCCGGTGCGGATGGAGATGAGGCTGGCTGCAAAAGCCAGTCCCATCCATATCGCCGCGATGAACCAGACGTTGTCCATTCAAGTTATTTCAAATCTCCGGGAATGATTGGCCGGAGCAATTGGCAATGACGCCGGAAAGCCAGAAACGCGAAGTTCCTCCCGCTGCGCCGCCTACGGCGATCAAAATAAAATTGAGCATAAAAAATCCCACCGACACGCATGGTCCGGTAGGAGTCATCAACTCTGAAAATTCAGGCACTTTCCTCGCCACAGGCGAGCAGGCAAACTCCATTGCCAATGTATCCATCGCACAAAGGGGGCTGGCATTGCAAGCCCTTTGTGTGAATGAAGAAGGAAGAAGCGAACAGGGCCGCCGGCTTGGGCTGCGGGGATCCGCCAGCGTCCCGCCGGTGGCAGGACCGTGGCGAGACAAGATGGCGGGAGTGGCGGGGCTCGAACCCGTAACCTCTGCCGTGACAGGGCAGCGCTCTAACCAATTGAGCTACACCCCCGCATGGGGGAGTGGAAAAAATAGTGAAACTTTCCCCGCTCGTCAATGTTCAACCTGTAAAAAAGGCGATTCGGGCAGCAGACGCCAAGGAGGTGGGGGTGGGGAACCCCGCTGAAGAAACGTACCGCTACCCGAATCAAATCCTAAAATCCTATATCATTCTAAAGAACTATCCGGAGTTGTCAACGCTTAAAACCAAGCTCAAAACAGCCTGGGCCGCCAGGCCAAAAACAATGACAAATCTCCAAGCACTACTGGCACTAATGACATCGGACGTTTTCCCGGGCAGGTTTACCAAACCTGCACGGAGTCCGCTCCGAAGATGTTCTCCAGCAACTCTTTATAATCCGGCTGCGGCCTGGTCAGATCAGCCACAACGGTCTTGTTTTCTCCGCCGCCTTGCTGGCGGGTGATGATTTGCCGCGCGAACGCATCATCGGGCCGGGTGAGAATGTGCAGCAATAATCGCATGTCTAAAAACGAATGACGTATGTTTGCTCCGCCGCCAGTTCGGCCAGTTGGCCGTCGGAAATCTCCCTGAACAGCACGGCAGCCTGCCCCAGTTCCCGCAACGCCGCGGCATTCTTTTGCACGTATATGGGTTGGCTGGATTCCGCCAGCATCGGCCAATACCGCGCGTAGTCCTCTTCCTCCATCGGCCCGCCGGACGATTCGCCCAACGCCAGGACCGCGTCCTCTTGCAGGTACACCGCAATGTCCGCCCTTTTCCAAGCCCCCACGCCCGCGGCGATGCGCACGGCTTCCGCCGGACGCGGACTGGTCCGGGGATCGCCTGTGACAATAAACAGCACTCGGGGCTTCATCGCATCAATTGAAGCTGACAAACCGGTCGGTGGCGGCGATTAAATCGCTGACGACGGCCAACCCGGCAAAAGTGGCTTTGTCGTTGACAGGCAGGCCGCGGCGTTGCGCGCCGTAGGCGCACGCATAAAGCTTGAGTCCGCGGACGGCCAGGGATTGCAGTTGCGGTTGTTCGATCCCGTGGACGGCGTCATCGATGCAGTAAAGGTAAACGTCCACTCCCTCGTTCATCGCCGCTTCCGCCAGGCAAAGGCCATGTTTGAAGCCGGGCTGATCGGGATGGGTGGAAAGCAGGACGCCGAGTTTTTTGCCGCGCAACGACATGAGGGGCAGGATAGGCCAGCCACTCCGGCGTGTCAAATTCCTCATACGGTTTTTCTTTACGGCGCGCCTTCCCTGCCCTAAACTCGGCCCATGGTGTTACTTGAATCAAACAAGCTTTTTTGTGATCTCGGGCCGGCCGATCTGGAGAGGCTGCGCGAAGTGACCCGCGAGCTGACCTTCGCCGCCAATCAAGTTATCTTCAAGGAAGGGGACGCCGGCGACGGAATCTTTTTTGTTAAAGACGGGATGGTGCAAATTTCCGCGGTGGCGGGTTATGGCGATTCGAAGGTGCTCAGCCGCATTCCTCCGGGCGAACTCTTTGGTGAAATGGCGGTGTTGGACAACCAGCCCCGGTCCGCCAGCGTCATGGCGGAAGAGCCCACCACGGTCTATTTCATCAGCCGGACTGACATGGAGATGCTTCTGAATCGCACGCCCCGGCTGGCCGGCGCGCTGGCGCGCGAAATCATCCGGCGTTTTCGCCAGTTCAATCGCGAGGTGCTCGAATCCGAACGCCTTGCCTTGATCGGCCGCTTTGCCAGTTCGATCGTCCATGATCTCAAGAATCCCCTCAATATTATCGGCATCTCGGCTGACATGGCCGCCATGTCGTCCGCGACGCCGGAATCGCGCCAGGCTTCGACGGTCCGTATTCGCAAACAAGTCGAGCGCATCAGCAACATGGTCAACGAATTGCTCGAGTTCACCCAGGGCACCCACACCAACGTGGTCATGGCTTTGATGGATTACAAAACGTTTGTCGAACAACTCATCGTCGAAATCCGGCCTGAAGTCGCCATAAAATTGGTCACCATCGAGTTTTTGAATCCGCCCCCCTCCGTGCAGTTGCGCATTGATCCCCAGCGCCTCTCGCGCGTCTTTCATAATTTAATCGGCAATGCGGCCGATGCCATGACCACGGGCGGCAAGGTCAAATTGAGCTTCAGCCAAAACGACAAGGAAGTCACCACGCGCTTGCAGGACACCGGCCAGGGCATTGCGCCGGAAATAATCGACCGCCTTTTTCAGGCCTTCGCCACCTATGGCAAATCCAGCGGGACCGGCCTTGGACTTTCCATTTGCAAAAAGATCGTGCAGGACCACCACGGCAAGATTCAGGCGCGGAACGCGGCGGACGGCGGTGCTCTTTTTGAATTCTCACTGCCCATCCCCACTGGTTAAGGCTGTTGCGCAGTTCCAATGAACCGCATTCGATTGCTGCCCGAGCAAGTGGCCAACCAAATCGCCGCCGGGGAAGTGGTCGAACGGCCCGCCAGTGTCGTCAAGGAATTGGTTGAAAATTCTCTGGATGCCGATGCCACCCGCCTGACCATCGAAATCCAGGCTGGCGGACGCAGCCTGATTCGCGTCACGGACGACGGCCTGGGCATGAGCCGCGACCATGCGTTGCTTTGCCTGGAGCGCCACGCCACCAGCAAAATCCTCCGCGCCGAGGATTTAAGTTCCATCGCCACCCTCGGTTTTCGCGGCGAAGCCCTGCCCAGCATCGCCAGCGTCAGCCGCTTCACCCTGACCACCCGCGAGCGCGACGCCGACACTCCCGAAGGCACACAAGTCGTCATCAACGGCGGAAAAATTCTCGCCGTCAAAGCCTGCGGCAGCGCGCCCGGCGCCACCGTCGAAGTCCGCCAGCTTTTTTTCAATCTGCCCGCCCGCCGCAAATTCCTGCGCAGCGAAGAAACGGAGTCCGCCCACATCCAGCATTACCTCACCCTGGCCGCGCTGGCTTTTCCCGCCGTCGCTTTTGAATTTCTCAAAGACTCCCGCCTCATCTGGCAATTGCCCGCCGTCAAAACCGCGGACAAATGGCTGGCCGCCCGCGAGCGGCTTCGTTCCCTCCAGGGCGGCGGCGAGAAACTTTTGGCCGTCGATTTTTCCGCCCAATTTTCCCCTGTTGTTGACGATCCCGAATCGGAAACTTCCGCCGCGCCGGCGTCTTTTTCCGTTTGGGGTCTGATCGGCGCGCCGGGTGTTTCCAGATCGACCCGGCAGGACCAGCACATCTTCGTCAACCGGCGGCCCGTGGAAAACCGTGGAATTAATTTTGCCCTGCTCGAAGGCTATCATACTGCGCTGATGAAAGGGCGCTATCCGGTGTGCTGCCTGTTTGTGGAGGTGGATGCCGCCGAGGTGGACGTGAACATTCACCCCGCGAAACGCGAGGTGAAATTCCATCGCGAAAAAGCCGTGCGCCAATGGGTCGCCCAAGCCGTGCGTGACACCCTGCTCAAATTCCATTCCGCCGCGACCAAACCCATGCCGGCCACAATCGCGCAGGCTGAACCCGTCCAACCG
>Ga0181532_10000397_pt1 | contig 45198 bp, 35 predicted proteins | sample PEATcosm2014_Bin_33_FD_119768 | JGI IMG/M metagenome (GOLD analysis project Ga0181532, IMG submission 119768) | Peatland microbial communities from MTU Mesocosm Facility, Houghton, MI, USA - PEATcosm2014_Bin11_30_metaG | ecosystem: Environmental > Terrestrial > Soil > Wetlands > Peat | place... | reverse complement strand
TCAGCGTGGAGGACCCCATACCATGGCGAAGGCTCTACTTGGCCACGTTGGCGGTCCCGATCCTCGGATGATCTCAGAGATGCGCCGACTCCAGCAGCGAGTGCGAGACCTGGAAGCTGAGCTAATGCGGCTTCAGGAAGAGAATGATGCACTCGCCGCGGGAGCCAGCGATGATGAGCTCCTGGTAGCGGGCCGCGAGCCAGCGCTCACATGACGAGCGCTGTCACAACAAGGCGAACAGCAGAAACATCAAGCAGGACGAAATAGGGACGCCTGCCCAGGGCGTCCCTATTCTCTTGCGCCCGTACGCTGTGCGGGCAAATGTACGGCAGACGGCCGGACGGCGGCGCCGCTCGGTAGCGCCGCCGGGCTGTCTGGTACCCATTTCCGGCACGCGACATGAAGGTCGTTAGTGCCGGCCCTTGAACGGCGCTCCACCGAGCGGACCGGTTCCTGCGCGTGCCCGCGCCGTTCCGCCTTCCCCGGGCCCAGTTCCAAGTCCCCGGCCCCGGCCCGTTCCGCGTTTCCGGCGTCCTGCTTCTCGGCGCCTGCCCGCCTGTCTGGGCCTGCCCGCCTGGTGCTCAGTGTTCCTGCCCCCGGAGCCTCCGCGTCCCCGGCGTCCTGTTTCTGTACCCCCTCCTGGCCCGGTGCCGCCCCCACCCGGCCCCGTTCGGTGCCGCCGCCGGACCCAGTTTGCGGCGAAGTCGCACCTAGACGGCGGTGAGAAGCCAGACTTGACGGTGGTAGGCAGTAAGGTCGCCGCGAGGCGGCCGACCGGTGTGACCGCCCCCAGTGAGGCGGGGCCAGCGTAACGGGGCGGCCCCGCGTGAACGGGTGGCAGTCCGGTGGTCGCGGCGGGCCGAGCAGGAGGGAGGGCTGGCCGATGTACCTCAAGAGCCTGACCCTGCGCGGCTTCAAATCGTTCGCATCCGCCACCTCGATTCGCCTCGAGACGGGGATCACCTGCGTCGTCGGCCCGAACGGTTCGGGCAAGTCCAACATTGTCGACGCGCTGTGCTGGGTCATGGGCGAGCAGGGCGCCAAGTCGCTGCGCGGCGGGAAGATGGAGGACGTCGTCTTCGCCGGCACCACCTCACGCGCCCCGCTGGGCCGCGCCGAGGTGACGTTGACCATCGACAACACCGACGGCGCGTTGCCCATCGAGTACGCCGAGGTCTCGATCAGCCGGCTGATGTTCCGGTCCGGGCAGAGCGAGTACGCCATCAACGGCGACCGCTGCCGGCTTCTGGACGTCCAGGAACTGCTGTCCGATTCCGGGCTCGGCCGTGAGATGCACGTCATCGTCGGGCAGGGGCAGCTCGACACCGTGCTGCACGCCGGCCCCGAGGCCAGGCGCGCGGTCATCGAGGAGGCCGCCGGCGTCCTCAAGCACCGGCGGCGCAAGGAGAAGGCGCTGCGAAAGCTCGAGGCGATGCAGGCCAACCTCACCCGCCTGGTGGACCTCACCGCGGAGCTCAGCCGGCGCCTCAAGCCGCTGGGACGTCAGGCCGAGGTCGCCCGCCGGGCCGCCGCGATTCAGGCCGACCTGCGCGACTCGCGGCTGCGGCTGCTGGCCGACGATTACGTGACGCTGGCCGCCAAGCTGGAGGCCGACGCGGCCGACGAAGCGGCCGTCCTGGCCCGCCGGACCATGCTGGAGACCAGCCTGGCCGCCGCCCGCCACCGCGAAGCCGAACTCGACACAGCCGCCCAGCAGCACGCTGCGGTCCTGGCCCGCGCCCAGGAAACCTGGTTCAGCCTGTCCTCGCTGGCCGAACGGCTCCGCTCCGCGCACGGCCTCGCCGAGGAGCGGCACCGGCACCTTTCCGCCGAGCCGGAAGCGGAGCGGCCCGGCCGGGATCCCGACGAGCTTGACCGGCAGGCGGCCGAGTTCCAAGAGGAGGAAGAGAGCCTGCAGGCCCGGCTGGCGGTCGGCCGTGACCGGCTCAGCGCGGCGGTCGCCGAGCGCTCCGGGGCCGAAGCGCAGCTCACCGCGGTGGAACGCCGGATCGCCGAGGACGCTCGAGCCGCCACGACCCGGGCCGATCGTCTCGCCCGGCTCCGGGCCCAGGTCGGTGCGGCCAGCAGCCGTCAGGGCGCGGCCGCGGAGGAGATCGAACGGCTGGCGGCCTCCGCCGCCGGGGCCCGCGCCCGGACCGAACGCGCCCAGCAGGAGCACAGCCAGGTCGAGGAGCTGGTGTCCGGTCACGACGAAGGACGCGCCGGGCTGGCCGCCGCCCACGAGGAGGCGGCCGCCATGCTGGCGGAGGCCTCCGGCCGGGTCGCCGGGCTGCGGGCCACCGAGGGCCAGACCACCAGGCACTTCGCCGCCCTCCGGGCCCGGGTCGACGCCCTTCGGGAGGCGTTCCGGCGCGGAGCCGACGCGTCGGCTGACCTGCTGGCCACCAGCGGCCGCTTCAGCGGGATCATCGGCCCGTTCGCCGAGGCCCTCTCGGTCGAGGACGGCGCTCAGACCGCGGTCGCGGCGGCGCTGGGGGCCGCCGCCAACGCGGTGGCGGTCACCGACCTCAACGCGGCCATCGCCATCCTGACCGTGCTGCGCGAATCCGGCGCCGGCACGGCCGGGCTCGTGATCGCCGGCTACCCGGAAGCAGGCCATTCCCTCACCGGCCGCCCGCAGCGGACCGCGGGATCCGGGCTGCCCCCGGGCGCCCGGTATGCCCTGGACCTCGTCCGGGCGTCCGACGAGCTGCGCCCGGCCGTCACCCAGCTGCTGACCGGCGTGGTCGTGGCCGTCACCCTGGAGCAGGCGGCCGACCTGCTGCGCTCCAGCCCGGCCCTGCGCATCGTCACCCGGGACGGTGACCTGCTGGGCCCGCACTGGGCGGTCGGCGGCTCCGCCGGGCAGCAGAGCCTGCTGGAGGTGCGGGCGGCCGCCGACGATGCCGCCACCGGTCTGGAAGAGGCCGAGGAACAGTGCGAGCACGCCGCTCAGCAGCTTGCGGTCGCCGTTCGCGCCGAGGAAGCCGCGCGCCGCGGGGTGGACGAGGTGCGGGCCCGGATGCGCCAGGCCGACTCGGCCGCCTCCGAGATCTCCGGCCGTCTCGGCCGGCTGGCGGGAGCGGCCCGGGCCGCCAGCGACGAGGTACGGCGGCTGCAGACGGCCATCGACGCCGCCCGCAAGGCCGGCGAGAAGGACCTCGCCCGGCTGACGGAGCTCACCAGCAGCCTCGCGGAGGCCGAAGCGGCGGAGGCCGCGGAACGGGGCGCCCTCGCTGAGGACGGCGCCGGGGACCCCGCGAACTTGTCCGCGAACTCGTCCGCGTATTTGGCCGGGGACGCGGCCGGCCGCACCCCCGCCGCGATCAAGGAGACGCTGGCCCAGCGGTGCACCATGGCGCGCAACGCCGAAATGGAGGCCCGCCTTGAGGTCCGCACCGTCGAAGAACGGCTCCGTGCCATCGCCGGGCGCACAGACACGCTGACCGCCGCCGCGGCGGCCGAGCGCCAGGCCCGTGACCGGGCCCAGACCCGGCTCCGGCAGCGCGCCGCCGAGGCGGCCGTGGCGCGCGCGGTGGCCCACGGCGCCCAGCTGGCCGTGGCCAGCGCGGAGCGATCCGTGGCCGAGGCCCTGGCCCGGCGGGCTGCGGCCGAGACGGCGACAGCCGAGGGGGCCGAGGAGCTCAAGGGCGTACGGGCCCGGGTCCGTGACCTCGCGGCCGAGCTCGACACCGTGGTCAGTACCGCGCACGGCGCGGAGATCGCCCGGGCCGAGCACCGGCTGCGCCTGGAGCAGATGGAAGCGCACGCGGTCGAGGAGTTCGGCGTCCAGGCCCCGGAATTGGTCGCTGAATACGGCCCGGCTGTGCCCATTCCGCCCCCGCTGGATGCGGCCGAGGGCCAACTGGCGGCCCGCTACGACCGGGCCGTCCAGGAACGCCGGGCCGAGGCCGCCCAGCGTGACCTGGTCAGGCTCGGCAAGGTCAATCCGCTCGCGCTGGAAGAGTACGCCGCGCTGCAGGAACGGCATGCCTTCCTGGCCACTCAGCTCGAGGACCTGAAGAAGACCCGCCGTGACCTGCTCACCGTGGTCAAGGAGGTCGATGACCGGGTGCAGGAGGTCTTCGCCTCCGCCTACGCCGACACCGCGCGGGAGTTCGAGCAGATCTTCTCCCGGCTGTTCCCCGGCGGCCAGGGACGGCTCGTGCTCACCGAGCCGGACGACATGCTGGCCACCGGCATCGAGGTGGAGGCACGCCCGCCCGGCAAGAAGGTCAAGCGGCTGTCCCTGCTGTCCGGCGGTGAGCGCTCGCTGACCGCCATTGCCTTCCTGTGCGCAATCTTCAAGGCCCGCCCCTCGCCGTTCTACGTGCTGGATGAGGTCGAAGCGGCGCTCGACGACACCAACCTGCAGCGGTTGCTGGTCATCTTCAGCGAGCTGCGGGAAAGTTCTCAGCTCATCGTGGTGACCCATCAGAGGAGAACGATGGAGGTCGCCGACGCGCTGTATGGAGTCAGCATGCGGGGCGACGGCGTCTCAGCGGTGGTGAGCCAGCGCCTGAGCGAGCGCGAGCCCGCATAGCATCGTGGTCTAGGCACTCGCCGGGCCCCGCGACCTGAGGGACACACCGGACTGAGAGACTGAGAACGGTCATGGAAACTCTAATTCTCATCATTGTCCTGGCGGTCTTCTTCGTTGCCGTCGTCGCCGAGATGGGCTGGCTGCTCCTGGTCCGGCCCCGGCGCCGCCGTGGCGGGGCGCCGCCCGCCGAGGTCATTTCGCCGCCCGAGGCCGCGGGGGAACCCGAGCTGCGGACGCCGGGGCGGGACGCGGCGGAGGCCGCGCAGGCCGTCATGACCCCGACGGCACCGCCGCGGGTCCCGGATCAGCCGCCGGCCCCGGAGATCGAGAAGCCGCCGCCCTCGGCGGGACGGCTCGTCCGGCTCCGGGACCGCCTGTCGCGTTCGCAGTCCTCCGTCGGCACCGTCCTGCTCGGGCTGCTGTCCCGGGACCGGCTCGACGACGACACGTGGGATGAGATCGAGGAGGTTCTCATCACCGCCGACGTCGGCGTGGTCCCGGCCCGGCTGATCGTCGAGGACCTGCGGACCAAGGTCAAGGTGCTCGGCGTCCGGGGCGTCGACGAGGTTCGCGCCCTGCTGCGGACCGAGCTGATCTTCCAGCTCGGGGAGGACATGGACCGCTCCTTGCACACGGACCGCCAAGAGGGCCTCCCGGCGGTCGTGATGATGGTCGGTGTGAACGGCACGGGCAAGACCACCACCGCCGGGAAGCTGGCCCGCGCGCTGGTGGGCGACGGCAAGACCGTGCTGCTCGCTGCGGCCGACACGTTCCGCGCGGCGGCCGCCGACCAGCTGCAGACCTGGGGCGAACGGGTCGGCGCCCGGACCGTCCGCGCCGACCGGGACGAAGCCGACCCGGCCAGCGTGGCGTTCGAGGCGGTGCGCGAGGGCGCGGACCTCAAGGTGGACGTCGTGCTCGTGGACACGGCTGGCCGCCTGCACACCAAGACCGGGCTGATGGATGAGCTCGGCAAGGTCAAGCGCGTGATCGAGAAACGGGCTCCGGTCTCGGAGGTGCTGCTCGTCCTGGACGCTACCACCGGGCAGAACGGGCTGCGGCAGGCGCGCGTGTTCGCCGAGGTCGTGGCCGTCACCGGCATCGTCCTCACGAAGCTGGACGGTACGGCCAAGGGCGGGATCGTGATCGCCGTCCAGCGCGAGCTGGGCGTGCCGGTCAAGCTCGTGGGACTGGGCGAGGGCCCAGACGACCTCGCGCCCTTCGACCCGGCCACGTTCGTGGACGCGATCCTGGCGGGTTAGGAACCTTTCGGCTGTGGCCGCCATCCACCCATATGCGGGGCATACGCCGCGCAACGCGCACGCTATCACGGTGCAAATGGACGGTGATAGGTCTTATCGCATTAATAGCGGTGATAGCGGGATGCTGTGCGGTCATGTCATGTGCTTAGTTGCTGATAACGCTTAGTTGCTGATAGCACAGTTGCGTTTCCAAATGATAGTCCCCGTTTCGCGCGATTCGTGAATTTGCGGCCAATATCTGCATTAAAGCAGCTCAATCCGTTATGATGCCGTCCACGGGTCCCAGCCGATGTCATCCCCCCGGAGCAGGTCGCGATGGATGCCCAGCGCCTGAGTATGACCCCTGGTGCGCGTGCCGCCACGCATCGTGGCCAATCACCGGGGTCTTATCACCGCGCACTTACCGTTAGTGTTCACTGGCTCACCGCACCGGATAGTGCTCACTGGCTCACCACACCGGCCCGTCCCGTGGCCGTAACAGTGCCTGTGTCCCGCCCGCGGTCCGGACCGGAGCCCTCGTCGGCACGCCGCCGCCTTCCCGCCCGGTCGCCGGCCGGATCTCCGCCAGAGCCTCAGGTTGGGAGCCCCTGATGACGTTACGGACGCCGAACCGTGCCCGGGTACGTGCCTCGATGTCATTCCGCCTGGCGCGACTGGGCCGCCGTGGGCTCGACGAGGACGACGCGCGGGACATCTGTACCGGTGTCGAGGACGAGCCGGCCTGGCTGCTGGAGGAGCGGGCCTCGCTCTACGCCGAGGTGCACCGGCTGCGCGGGCAATTCGCCAGCTTCCGTGTCCGGTTCGTTCCGGGTCCCCTGCGCCCGTAGTCCGTGCCGCTCGCTTTCCGCCGTTTTTCGTTCCGGGCGTTCCGGGGCGCGCCGGCTCGCGCGGAAGCGGTTCAGATGCTAGGAAACGTGCACGTAACATAAACCCATCCGGTTTCACGCTGCCGACACATCCCGGCACGACTCCGGAAACTCCTACGGCGGAAAGTACCTGCCAGGAGAGCGAAAGGGTGGTCGTATGAAGCTCGTCACCGCGGTCATCAAGCCGTTCAAGCTGGACGACGTCAAAGCCGCGCTGCAGGCGTTCGGGGTGCACGGCATGACAGTGGTCGAGGCGAGCGGTTACGGCCGGCAACGCGGACATACCGAGGTCTACCGAGGCGCCGAATATCAGATCGACCTCGTGCCGAAGGTACGGGTCGAGGTGCTCTGTGACGATGAGGACGCCGACGATCTTATTGGCGTCATCCTGAAGGCCGCCCAAACCGGGCGGATCGGCGACGGGAAGGTGTGGTCGGTGCCCGTCGACACGGTCGTCAGAGTCCGCACCGGGGAACGCGGTCCCGACGCGATCTAGACCGCTCCTGCCGTCCGGGGAACCCTGTGGCTTTGATGACGTCGTTCGCTGCGGACCGTGTTCGTAGGACTACGGAGACGGATCGGTGGCTGGCTGGCATGCTGGGCGCCGAGCCAGGTGTGGCCCTGGTCGCGGTGGGTGGCTACGGTCGCCGGGAACTCCTGCCCGGCAGCGACCTCGACGTTCTCCTGCTGCACGCCGGTCGGGAGGGCATCGGCTCTATCGCGGACCGGATCTGGTACCCGGTCTGGGACTCCGGGGCACGGCTGGACCACGCGGTGCGGACCGTCCCGCAGGCGCGCCGGGTCGCACGAGCGGACATCAAGGTCGCCCTCGGACTGCTCAGCGCCCGGCACGTCGCGGGCGAGCCCGCCCTGACCATTCAGTTGCGCGAGGGTGCCCTGGAGGACTGGCGCGCCGCGGCCCGCACCAGGCTCGCCGAACTGCGCGACCTGCATAACGAACGGGCCAGGATCTTCGGCGAGCTGGCCTTCCTGCTCGAGCCCGACCTCAAGGAGGCCAGGGGTGGCCTGCGGGACGTGCACGCGATCCAGGCCATCGCGGCCGCCTGGGTCGCTTCCGCCCCGGGGCCACGGGTCCGCGGCGCCTACGAGTCGATCCTGGACGCCCGCCACATCCTGCACGAGATCACCGGGCGCGCCTCCGACCGCCTGGTCCTCGAGGAGCACGACGAGGTGGCGCGCGCCGCCGGACTGCTGGACGGGGACGCGCTGCTGCGCGAGCTCGCGGGCGCCGGGCGCACCGTGGCCTACGCCGTGGATCACGCCTTCCGGCAAGCCGAACGGGCCGCGGGCCGGCGGCTGCGGCGGCGGAAGCTGGAGCGCCGCCCGCTCGCCGACGGCGTCGTCGAGCAGGACGGCGAGGTGGTGCTGGCCCGCGCCGCCGACCCCGTCACTGATCCGGTCCTGGTCCTGCGGGCCGCGGCCGCCGCCGCCCAGGCGGGACGGCCACTGGCCCCCCGGGCCCTGGCCCGGCTGGCGGACTGCCCGCCGCTTCCGGTGCCCTGGCCTGCGGATGCCCGCGACGCGCTGATTGCCCTGCTCGGGGCCGGCCACGCCGCGATCGGCGTCTGGGAGGCGCTCGACCAGGAGGGCCTGGTGACCGCGCTGATCCCGGATTGGGAACGGGTACGGAACCGGCCGCAGCGGAACCCGCTGCACACCTTCACCGTCGACCGGCATCTTGTGGAGACCGCGGCGTACGCGGCCGCGCTGACCCGGGATGTCGCCCGTCCCGACCTGCTGCTGCTCGCCGCCCTGCTGCACGACCTCGGCAAGGGGTGGCCCGGCGACCACAGTGTCAGCGGCGAGGTCGTCGCGCGTGACGTGGCCCACCGGGTTGGTTTTCCCGCCGCGGACGCCGAGCTGGTCGCCCAGGCGGCCCGCCATCATCTGCTGCTGCCCATGGTCGCGACCCGGCGAGACCTGGACGACCCGGTAACCGTCGAGCAGGTCGCCCGGACCGTGGGCGGCCGGCCGGTACTGGAACTGCTGCACGCGCTGGCGGCGGCGGACGGGCTGGCCACCGGGCCCGCCGCCTGGAACGACTGGAAGGCCGGTCTCGTCTCCGACCTGGTGAAAAGGGTGGCTGCGGTGCTGGCCGGCGATCCGCCGCCGGACGCCCGGCCGCTGCGCCCGGATCAGCTGGCGCTGGCCGACGAGGGCGGCCCGGCCGCCGTCATCAAGGGTGACGAGGTGACGGTCGTGGCCCCCGACCGGCCGGGTCTGCTGTGGCGGGCCGCTGGTGTGCTCGCCTCGCACCGGCTGACCGTCCGGGGCGCCGGCGCCACGTCGGTCGGGCGCACTGCCGTCGCCGTCTTCAACGTTGTACCCGAGTTCGGTGACCCGCCAGATGCTGCTCTTGTCGCCAGCGACCTGCGCCGGATGCTGGAGGGCCGCCTTGACGTCGAGGAGCGCCTGGAGCGCCGGGCACGCGCCGCACGGCCGCGCGGCGCGATGGTCGCCCCGCCCAAGGTGACGCTGGTGGACGACGCCTCGCTGACCGCCACCGTCGTAGAGGTCCGCGCCCACGACGAGCCCGGTCTCCTCTGGCGGGTCGGCCGGGCCCTGGGCGGCTGCGGTCTCGACCTGCGTTCGGCCCGGGTGGAGACGCTCGGCGCCGAAGCGGTCGACGTCTTTTACGTCGCCGACGAATCAGGCAAGCCCCTGACCGACAAGATCATCCGCCAAGCCACCGTAGAAGCCGTCCTAGCCGCCCTGGGTCCTTAGCCAGCCTGACATCGTTATAGCGGCGGCCGGTGTGCCGGCAAGGACCCCGGTCAGGTTACGGACAGGCGTTCGTACCGGCCCAGCGAGCCCGGGCCTCCGGCCCGGCGAGCGGCCGGCGCCACGGCGAGAACCGCAGCGGGAATCGGGGGGTCCAGGGGGGTCGTCCCCCCGGACGGCGTCCTCGTCCCCCCGGACGGCGTGCTCGTCCCGGGCTGGCACCGCTCCAACACAGCTCTCTGGGTCTACGCACCAGATAGCCTGGATGTCTCAGTAGCGTAGGCGCGAGGATGGCATAGAAACGTGTTCGAAACCCTCTCCGAACGGCTCACACAGGTCTTTTCCTCTCTGCGGGGCAAAGGACGGCTGTCGGCTGCCGACATCGACGCGACCGCGCGTGAGATTCGCATCGCGCTGCTGGAGGCTGACGTCGCGCTCCCGGTCGTCAGGGCGTTCATCGCCCGGGTCAAGGAGCGGGCGAGCAGCGAGGAGGTCTCCGGCGCGCTGAACCCGGCGCAGCAGGTCATCAAGATCGTTCACGACGAACTGATCGATGTGCTGGGGGGCGAGACCCGCCGGCTGCGGTTCGCCAAGGTCCCGCCCACCATCATCATGCTGGCCGGCCTGCAGGGTTCCGGTAAGACGACGCTGGCCGGCAAGCTGGCCCTGTGGCTGCGCGAGCAGGGCAACACGCCGATGCTCGTCGCCGCCGACCTCCAGCGGCCCAACGCCGTCCAGCAGCTCCAGGTCCTGGGGGAGCGCGCCGGTGTGCCGGTCTACGCGCCCGAGCCGGGTAATGGCGTCGGCGACCCGATCGCGGTCGCCCGGCAGTCCGTGCCGGAGGCGCAGCGGCGCCAGCAGAACATGGTCATCATCGACACGGCGGGCCGCCTGGGCATCGACGAGGAGATGATGCGGCAGGCCGCCGGGATCAGGGACGCGGTCCAGCCGGACGAGATCCTGTTCGTGGTCGACGCGATGATCGGCCAGGATGCCGTGGCCACGGCGCAGGCGTTTCTGGACGGCGTCGGTTACGACGGAGTGGTGCTCACCAAGCTCGACGGTGACGCGCGCGGCGGTGCCGCCCTGTCGATCACGCAGCTCACCGGGCGCCCCATCATGTTCGCGTCCGCCGGGGAGAAGCTCGGCGACTTCGACGTCTTCCACCCCGACCGGATGGCGTCCCGCATCCTCGACATGGGCGACATGCTCACCCTGATCGAGCAGGCGGAGAAGGCCTTCGACGAGGAGCAGACGGCCGCCCTCGCCGACCGGCTCGTCTCCGGCGAGGGCTTCACCCTCGAGGACTTCGTCGAGCAGATCCAGATGGTCCGCAAGCTGGGGCCGATCGGCAACCTGCTCGGCATGCTGCCCGGGGCCGGGCGCAACAAGGAGCTGCTCAGCCAGGTCAACGACAAGGACCTGGACCGGGCCACCGCAATCGTCCAGTCGATGACGCCCGAGGAGCGGCGCAACCCCAAGATCATCAACGGCTCCCGGCGGGCCCGGATCGCGGGCGGCTCCGGGGTCACCCCGGGTCAGGTCGGTTCGCTCATCCAGAACTTCCAGGAGGGCCAGAAGCAGATGCGCCAGCTCATGGGGGGTGGCCTGGGTAACATCCCGGGCATGCCGCCGGGCATGCGCCGCGCCGCGAACAAGGCGGTCAAGGGCAAGAAGCCGAAGAAGAAGCACCCCGGCGGCGACCCGCGCCGCGCGGCCGCCCGTGCTGCTGGTAACGGCGTACCCGCCGAAGACGCGGTCCCGGGCAACGGGCGCGACGGCGCCGGCGGCCTGGGCGCCGGCCTGCCGGAGGGTTTCAGTAACCAGGACATGGCCGAGACGCTCGCCGCGCTGCAGAAGGGCGGCCTGCCCGGCGGCCTGGGCGGCCTCCCCGGCCTCGGCGCCCCCGACAGCAACGTCCCCGCTGCCTTCCGCGCGCAGGGCGGTAACAAGCGACGCAAGAAGAAGTAACTTCACCCAGGCCCGGCCAGCGTCCCCTTCCAGCGCACCTCACCCGCCCCGGCGGTAACTCCCACAGTCCGCCCGCACAGAAGCCCGCCTCTCCGGACGTGTGACGACTTTCCGCAGCATGCGCGGAAGAGTCGTCACACATTGTGGAATTGACTGCGCAGTCCCAGGCCGCAGGAGCTACTCCGGCTGGGTGGCGCGCACGCTCTCGATGGTGTCGGCCTCGGCGGCTGACTTGTCCAGCCGGTACCGAAGTACGCGGGCGAACCGCAGCGCCAGGCCGCCCGGGTACCGGGGACTGCGCTGCACTCCGTCGAAGGCGATCTCCGCGACGAGTTCCGGCCGGACGTAGACGGTATAGCTGTCCCGCCGGTCTTCCAGCGCGAGCAGCCGCTCGGTCTGCCAGGCGAGCATCTCGTCGGTCAGGCCCTTGAAGGTCTTCCCCAGCATGATGAAAGCGCCCGTGTCCGGGTCGCGCGCGCCCAGGTGCAGGTTCGACAGCTTGCCGCGGCGCCGGCCGTGCCCCCATTCGGCCGCCAGGATGACCAGGTCCAGGGTGTGCCGGGGCTTCACCTTGATCCAGCCCGCGCCGCGGCGGCCTGCCGTGTACGGGGTGTCGAGTGACTTCACCACGACCCCTTCGTGCCCGTGCGCGATCGAGTCGTCGAAGAACTCGGTGGCCTCCTGCACCGAACTGGTCACCAGCCGTGGCATTCGCAGCCCCTCCGGCACGACCCGGGCCAGCGCCGCGAACCGTTCCTCGCCCGGGCGGTCGATGAGGTCCTCGCCGTCCAGGTGCACGATGTCGAACATGAAGGCCGACAGCCCCGCGGCCGCTTCCCCGGTGCGCCGCGCGGTTTGTGAGGCGGTGATCTGAAACGGGTGCGGGCGGCCGTCCTCCCGTAGCGCGATCACCTCACCGTCCAGCACGGCGTCGCGGACGGGCAGCCCGGCCAGGGCCTCGGTCACCCCGGGAAGACGATCGGTGATCTCGTCCAGCGTGCGCGTGAACAGCCGGGCGTTTCCGTCCCGGATATGCGCCTGGATCCGGATGCCGTCCATCTTCCACTCCACCGCGGCCGGGCTGATCCGCGCGAGCGCCTCCCCGATGGTCGGGGCGCTGGAGGCGAGCATCGGCCCGATCGGCCGCCCGACCTGGAGGCCGAGGCCGGCCAGCCCGGCGCTGCCCTCCGCCAGGGCGGTCTGCGCCACGGTGGCCATGGAGCCGCTCAGCATCAGTGCCCGGCGCACGTCGGCGCCGGGGATCTGCGCGGCGCGCGCGATCGCCTCGGCCATGACCCCCTCAAGCGCACCCTGGCGCAGTTCCCCGGACAGCAGCCGGAACAGGAAGGCCTGCTCGTGCACGGTCGCGCGACCCAGCAGCGCGTCCACGAGCTGCTTCCGGGTGGCCACCGAACCCGGACCGGACACCGACCCGATGGCGCTGAACGCGGCGTCCACGTCGGTGAGCGTCAGCGACGGGTGGTCCGCCGGGGGCGCCGCATCCCGGAGCGTGGCCCAGCCCACCCCGATCTGGCGCTGGGGGAGTTCTCCCGACAGGTAGGCGACCGCGATGGTCACTTCGGCGGGGCCCGCGTCATGGAGGGCCTTGGCCAGCACCTCGATCTTGGCCAGCCGCGACGAGGTCCCCGCCACGACCTCGGAAGCGTCGGCCATCTCGCTCAGCAGCACGTTCGCATTGTGCCCCATGGGGCGACATCCCACGTCAGCGGACTAGCGGGCCGCCCGGCTGCGGCTCGGCGCGGCGCAGCCGGAAACCGGAGCGGCTTATCAGACGGGCCGGTAATCATGCATCTGGGTGCCGCAGCGTCCACAGTCAGCGCGTTATTAGTTAGCCCAAAGATCCATTATGCCGAACGGGACTGGGCGAGGGCTGTCCAGCCAGGCAGGGCGCTCCGGGCCGGTCCGTACGTCGCACAGCTCTCGATCTGGCAGAATGTTCTCTTGACTACCTGGTGGCGCGGAGCCCTCTACCTCCGCGCACCGGGCCATTCGAGTGGTCCCGCCAGTCCCCACCTGGCCGCTGGGCCGCCGCCCGTACCTTTATTTGCTGGGAGAAGACCGCAGCCGTGGCTGTAAAGATCAAGCTCAAGCGCCTGGGCAGGACCCGGGTGCCGACCTACCGGATCGTCGTCGCGGACGCCCGGACCAAGCGCGACGGGCGTGCCATCGAGGAGATCGGCAAGTACCACCCGAAGGAAGAGCCTTCGTTCATCGAGGTTAACTCGGAGCGGGCGCAGCACTGGCTTTCCGTGGGCGCGCAGCCCACCGAGCCGGTCATGACCATTCTCAAGATCACAGGCGACTGGCAGAAGTTCAAGGGCGAGCCGGGCGCGGAAGGCACCCTGCGCACCAAGGAGCCAGCGGCGGACAAGAAGGTGCGCTTCGCGACGGCCCTGAAGGACGCGGCCAAGGACGACGCTGCGACGGCTGCGCCCAAGGGCGGCAGCCGGGCCAGGAAGCCCGACACCGCCAAGGCGGACACGGCCAAGGTGGACACGGCCAAGGCGGACAGCGGCAAGGTCGGCGCGAAGGCGTCCGACACGGCCAGGCCCGAGGCCAAGCCCGACTCTGGCCTGGCCAAGTCCAAGGCCGGCGCCGAGACGACGGCCGCCGGGTCCGCTGATGACAGCGGGGCCGCGGCCGCAACATCCGGCGAGGCCACCGCGGCTGCCGGTGCGGCGGAGAGCAGTGAGCCGGGCAGCGGAGCCTGAGGTGCTAGAAGAGGCGCTTGAGCACTTGGTCAGGGGAATCGTCGAGCATCCGGACGACGTCCTGGTGTCCAGCCGCGCGATGCGCCGCGGCAGTGTCCTGGAGGTGCGCGTTCATCCCGATGACCTGGGCAAGGTCATCGGGCGGGGCGGCCGCACCGCCAGGGCGCTCCGCACCGTCATGGGTTCGCTGGCGGGCGGGCGGCACGTCCGCGTCGACCTCCTGGACACGGACGAGATCCGCTAGCCGGGCACGCGGGCATGCAGATTGCCGTCGGCCAGGTCGTCCGGGCGCATGGCATCCGCGGCGAAGTCCTCGTCGCGGTGCGGACCGATGAACCCGGCGCCCGTTTCGCCCCCGGGTCGGTGCTGCCCACGGAACCGCCGGAGCGCGGGCCGCTGACGGTGGCCGCGGCCCGGTGGCATTCGGGGCGGCTCATCGTCGCGTTCGAGGGTATCGGTGACCGGACCGCCGCCGAGGGTCTGCGCGGCACGCTGCTCATCCTGGACCCGGCGCAGATCACGTCGCTGTCCGACCCCGATGAGTTTTACGACCATGAGCTCATCGGGCTCGGTGTCGTCACCGCCGCTGGCGATCCGGTCGGTGTCGTGGCCGACGTGCTGCACCACGGCCAGGATCTCCTCGTCGTCCGGCGGGACGGTGCGCCGGGCCAGGTCACCCCGGCCCAGGTCACCCGGGAATCCCGGGGCCGGGAGGCGGCCGAGGCCCTTGTGCCGTTCGTCAGCGCGATCGTGACGGACGTCGACGTGGCTGCGGGCCGCCTCGTCATCGACCCGCCCCCCGGCCTGCTCGACCCGGACGAGGCGATCGAGGCCTGACCAGCGTGCGCATCGACATCGTCACTATTTTCCCGGAGTACTTCGGGCCGCTGGGCGTATCGCTGATCGGCAAGGCGGCGGCCCGCGGGGACATCGACTTTCACGTTCACGACCTGCGGCAATGGGCGCACGACATCCACCGGACGGTGGACGATGCGCCCTTCGGCGGTGGCCCGGGCATGGTAATGAAGGCGCAGGTCTGGGCGGAAGCGCTGGACGAGATCGCCCCGCCCGTTTCGGGCGATGCCGCCCGGCCCGCATCCCCTGCGGCGCCCGCCGCTCGTGGGGTCCCCGCCCCGGCGCCTGCCGCTCCCAGGGGCGGCCCGCGGCTGATCGTCCCCACCCCCAGTGGTGTCCCGTTCACCCAGGCCAGCGCGGCGAGGTACACGGGCTGCGGCCAGCTTATCTTCGCCTGTGGCCGGTACGAGGGCATCGATGCGCGGTTCATCGACGAGGCCCGCTCCCGCATGCCGGTGGACGAGGTCAGCATCGGTGATTACGTGCTCGCGGGCGGCGAGGCGGCGGTCCTGGTCATGGTCGAGGCCATCAGCCGGCTCCTTCCCGGCGTCCTCGGCAACGAGCGGTCGGCCAGCGACGACTCCTTCGGCGGCGTGTCCCCCGGTACGGCCGCCCCGCCAGAGGGCGAGCCGGCGGCCGGTCCCGTCCTTCCGGGCGTGCCCGGAGCCGGCTCGCCAGATGGCTGGTCTGGCGGCGACTGGTCCTCTGGTGACGGCTGGTCCCCCGGCGGAACAAGGACCGGGGCGGGGACGGGCGCGAGCATGGCCGGGCTTCTGGAGGGACCCGTCTACACTCGCCCCCGCGTCTGGCGCGGACGTGAGGTGCCGGAGGTCCTGCTGTCCGGGGACCACGCGGCGATCGGCCGGTGGCGGCGCGACGCGGCCCTGCTTCGGACCGCGGCCAACCGGCCCGATCTCATCTGGCGGGCGGCGGCGGACCCGGGTACGCTCAGCCCGCGCGACTGGCAGGTACTGTCCGCCATGGGCTTGACCGGTGTGGTGCGGCGCGCAGGAGCCGAGCCGGACGTGGGCGGGATGCCCGGGGAACGGGCTCGCTTACCAGTCGGCCCCGAGAATATGGCAGACTGAAGGACGCCGTGTGCTTCCCATGGGCGCCTGGGCCCGATCCACTGACACTGGGCTCGCGCTGGAATGCCCGCACACGCGCTTAGCCGATAAGCACTGAGGAATCGCTGCCATGCACACCGCTATTGCCGAACTAGAGCAGGCCCAGGTCCGGGACGACATCCCGGAATTCCGCCCGGGAGACACGCTCAAGGTCCACGTGCGCGTCAAGGAGGGCAACCGCTCCAGGATCCAGGTGTTCCAGGGTGTGGTGATCCGGCGTCAGGGTGGCGGGATCCGTGAGACGTTCACCGTACGCAAGATCAGCTACGGGGTCGGCGTCGAGCGCACGTTCCCGGTCCACAGCCCCTCGATCGACAAGATCGAGACAGTGACGCGCGGCAAGGTCCGCCGGGCGAAGCTGTACTACCTCAGGGAGCTGCGCGGTAAGGCCGCCCGGATCCGGGAGCGCCGCGAGACCCCGGCGAGCTAAGCAGCCACCGGATGTCCCGGAGCCAGCGTTGGCAGCTGATTGCGCGTTCGCGCGTAAGAAACTCTCTGTGGCCCGGTTCACGTGCGAACTCGGTATGTGACGTGGCCGAAGTCATCCAGAGTGAGCGGGGACGTCATTTCAGTTACCGCAATATGACGCTAGGCTCCTGTCAATGAACGACGAGGGAGACGGCCTCGGTGAGCCGCGCGTTACGCGCGCACGCGGCAGGCAGCAGGGGCATGCGCCGGAAGGACAGCGCCCCGGCCCGCGAACCGGGGACGCCGGAGGCGCGAGCATGAAGGGGGCCAGCCCGCAGGACTCTGGCGGCCCGAGGGGGGCCCCGGCCGCCACGGGCCCAGCGGCGGGTCAGGCCGGCGATCCGGTCTCAGGCGGTGGCCCGGATGCGAATGCCCCGGGCGAGGGCCCGGTGAAGAGTCCCGCGAAGGGCCCGGCGGCGAAGAAGAAGGGCCGGTCCTTCTGGAAGGAACTGCCGGTCCTCATAGTCGTCGCGCTGCTCCTCACCCTGGTCATCAAAACCTACTTGATCCAGGCGTTCTACATCCCTTCCGGCTCGATGCAGAACACGCTGGCCATCGGCGACCGGGTGCTGGTCAACAAGGTCGTCTACGACGTCCGCAGCATTCACCGCGGCGACATCGTGGTCTTCAGCGGGGACGGCTCGTGGAATCCCGGCACCCCGCCCGCGAGCAACAACTTCTTCGCCCGGTTCGGCGAGAGCGTCGCCTCGATGTTCGGTTTCGCCCGGGACCAGAACGACTACATCAAGCGGGTCATCGGCGTCCCCGGGGACCACGTCGCGTGCTGTGACGCCGAGGGCCGGGTGACGGTCAACGGCATTCCGCTGAGCGAGAAGTCCTACCTGTTCCCCGGGAACTCTCCTTCGGAGTACCGGTTCAGCGTCACCGTCCCGGCCAACAGCCTGTGGATGATGGGCGATCATCGCGACGTGTCCTGGGACTCCCGCGGCCACCACGACGGCTACCCCGGTGCTGGCTCAATCCCGGAAAGCGCCGTGGTCGGCCGCGCCTTCATCGTGATCTGGCCGGTCAGCCAGTGGGCGGTACTGCCGATTCCGTCGACGTTCGAGCAGACGGCGCTGACCGCATCGGCGGCCGCTCCGCCGGCCCGGGAACGTTCCGCCCAGGGGGCGGCCGCCGTGGCCGCCGCCGGCGCTCCCGTGCGCCCGTCATCGCCCGCGGCGCCGCTCGCGCTCGGCTTGGCCGGAGCGGTTCCGTTGACCCTGCTGCAGCGCAGGCTGCGCACCATGGCCCGCCGCCGCAGCCGCCGGTAGCGGTCGGCCGTCCGCCGCCGGTACCGGTCGTCTCGGCGGCTCACCGTTCCGGCCGGGGGCATTCCGGTAAGACGCTCGTGCCGCAGGGATCTGTCGTAATCTTTCGAATGTCATGGTCCGCCCCTTCAGCAAGCCGGCCATCGGCCCGGAACGAGCCAAATGGCGGCACTCCGGCCACACGCCCCGGCGTAACGCCGGGCTGGCCGCGTACGAGAACGTGCTGGCTCGGGCGGGCCTGTCACCGGTCGCGGGGATCGACGAGGCGGGCCGCGGTGCCTGCGCCGGTCCGCTCGTCGTAGCGGCCGTCGTCCTGGATTGCGCGACGATCCGCCACATCCCGGGCCTCGCCGATTCCAAGCTGCTGACGCCGGACGAGCGCGAGAGCGTCTACGCCGACGTCATGCGGTGGGCGCTGGACTGGCATATGGTCGCCATTCCGCCCCTGGAGGTCGACTCCCTCGGGCTGCACGTCTGCAACGTGGAGGGCATGCGCCGCGCGCTCGCGGGGTTGCGCCGGCGGCCGGGATACGTCCTCACCGACGGCTTCCCGGTGCGTGGCCTTGGCGCGCCAGCCCTGGCCGTGTGGAAGGGCGATCAGGTCACCGCCTCGGTGGCGGCGGCTTCCGTCGTGGCCAAAGTCACCAGGGACCGCATGATGGTCGCGCTCGGCGATTCTTACCCCGCCTACGGTTTCGCCCGGCACAAGGGCTACTCCACCCCGGAGCACATGACCGCCCTGTGCGCCTATGGGCCGTGCCCGGAGCACCGCTATTCGTATACGAACGTGCTGCAGGCGAACCGCCGCTGGGCCACCGGCTGGCGGGGCGACGCCGCCGACCTGGAGGCTGGGTCGGCTATCGAGGATGATCCGGCTATCGAGGATCCGACAGTCGAGGATGATCCGGCGGTCGAGGATGATCCGGCAGTCGAGGACGGCCAGGCTGCGCAGGATGGCCCGGCCCGCGAGCCTGATGGAGAACTGGCGGTCGCCGACGGTACTGAACCCAGCGGTGTGTGGGCAGATCTCGTGGCAGGAGAGGTGGCCACGGCTGACGTCAGCCCAGCCGGGACTGCCTGGGCCGATGCTTCACGTCGCGGAGACTAAATTAGGGATACGGCACGTGCGCAGGAGAGGAGAATGGGTACATGGCTGAGTTCGGGCGAAAGCACGCCGCAAGCTCGGCCGAACCGGTTCCGCGGGATGGGGTAATCGGATGAGCGCGCGGCACGCGAGCGCCTTCAACGGGTGATGGGAGGAGTAGGCATGAGCGCGGAAGATCTCGAAAAGTACGAAGCCGAGATGGAGCTTCAGCTTTATCGCGAGTACCGCGATGTTGTCGGCCTGTTCAGCCATGTGGTCGAGACCGAGCGCCGCTTCTACCTCACCAACGAGGTCGAGCTGAACGTGCGCAATACCGACAACGGCGAGGTTTTCTTCGAGGTCGTCATGCGGGACGCCTGGGTCTGGGACATGTACCGCCCCGCGCGGTTCGTGAAGAATGTCCGCGTCGTGACGTTCAAGGACGTCAACATCGAGGAACTCGCCAAGAGCGACCTCGACCTTCCCGACGAGAAGCCTGACTTCCCGGCTTAGCGTTCGCCGGTCCCAGCGGCCGCGGCGCCGGAATCGCCCGGGCCCTGAGGCATGCGCGGTGTCCCGCTGAGCGCGTCCATCCGGGTCACGGTGCGCGCCCCAGGCGTGCCCCGGCCGCTTCCCGCCTGCGGCCTGCGGCGTGCCTTTGCGCTGCGCCAGCCCTGTACCTGCTGGTCTGCTCACCGTGGCCCGGTTCGCCCCGGCCAACTGTGGCCCGGGCTCGGGCCGGCGGCTCATCGGCCGGGCTCGCGCCGGCGGCTCATCGGCCGGGCTCGCGCCGGCGGCTCATCGGCCGGGCTCGCGCCGGCGGCTCATCGGCCGGGCTCGCGCCGGCGGCTCATCGCCTGGTTTCGCTGCTGCCGATGATCCCCCACCTACCTAAGCACTCGCCGCCGACATTCTGGCGGCGTCCTCCACAGGTTGCGGTCCTGCTGCGCCGTTGTCCACAGCGGCGATCTCGCCATATCGCTGTCTAGCCCACCCCGGCGATCGTCGTATCCGGAGGTGGTGACCATGCGCGCCAAGGACGTACTGGGCCAGAGCGGGGAGCAGGCTGCGGCCGAATACCTGGAGACCGAGGGTTTCCGGATACTCGCGCGGAACTGGCGCTGTGCTGACGGCGAGATCGACATCGTGGCCGTGGACCGTCAGACATTCGTCGTCTGCGAGGTCAAGACGCGGTCCGGTAACCGCTACGGGACCCCGCTGGAGTCGGTCAGCCGGCTCAAGCGCAACCGGCTCCGGCGGCTCGCGGTGCGCTGGCTGGCGGCTCACGGGGTGCGCTTTGAGCAGGTCCGGATCGACGTGCTGGGCGTCGCGCGTGGGCCAGCCGGCGGGTTCACGATCGAGCATGTCCGGGGGGTGGGCTAGATGGGCCTGGCCCGCACGCACTCGGTCGCCCTGGTGGGCGTGCAGGGTCATCTCGTCGAGGTTGAGGCGGACATCGCCAACGGGCTGGTCGGTATGGTCCTGGTGGGCCTGCCCGACGCCGCGCTCCGCGAGGCCCGGGACAGGATCCGCTCGGCGATTCTCAACAGCGGCGAGCAGTGGCCGCAGCGCCGGATCACGGTTGGCCTGTCCCCGGCCAGCCTGCCGAAGCGCGGCAGCGGGTTCGATCTGCCCATCGCGATCGCCGTCCTCGCGGCGGCGGGTGTCGTGCGGGCGGCCGTCCTGGCAGGCGTGATGTTTCTGGGCGAGCTTGGCCTCGACGGCCAGTTGCGCCCGGTGCGCGGGGTCTTGCCTGCGGCGGTCGCGGCTGCGGCGGCGGGCCTGCGGAACGTCGTGGTGGCCCGCGCCAACGCGCAGGAGGCCGCTCTCGTCCCCGGCTTGCGCGTCGTGTCGGCCCCGACCCTGGCGGCCCTCCTGACGTGGATGCGCGGCGAGCCCCCGGCAGGCGGCCCAGCCGTCGAGGAGCTCACCGGAGGGACGATAGCGTCGCTGTCGGGCTCGGCTCCGGCTGTCGCGGACACAGGGGGCGATGCGCGTCCCGGGAAACCAGCGGTATCTCGCGCCCCGTCGCCGGACTTGTCGGATGTGCTCGGCCAGCCGGTCGCGCGGCGGGCGGCGGAGATCTGCGCGGCCGGCGGCCATCACCTGTCGCTGCTCGGGCCTCCGGGGGCCGGCAAGACGATGCTCGCCGAGCGGCTTCCCACCATCTTGCCCAGGCTCGGCGCCGAGGCGGCCCTCGAAGTGATGTCGATTCACTCGGTCGCGGGCACCCTGGCGGACACCTGTCCGCTGATGACCGGCCCGCCGTTCTGCGGACCGCATCACACGGCGACAAAGGCGGCCATCGTGGGCGGAGGCGGCGGTGTCATCCGTCCCGGGGCCGCGTCTCTCGCTCACCGGGGGGTCCTGTTTTTAGACGAGGCACCCGAGTTTGGCCGCGATGTGCTGGACGCGCTGCGCCAGCCGCTCGAATCGGGAGAGGTGGTGATCGCCCGGTCCGGGATCACGGCACGGTTCCCGGCGAGGTTCACGCTCGTATTGGCCGCGAACCCGTGCCCGTGCGCCAAAGCGGCCGCGTCGCCGCGGGCCGCGTGCTCGTGCAGCCCCGCCGCCAAGCGCCGCTACCTCGGCCGTCTGTCCGGGCCGCTGCTCGACCGGGTCGATGTCAAGGTGGAACTGCTCCCCGTCGGGCGCGTGGAGCTGCTGAACGACCGGAAGTTCGCCGAGACGAGCATGGCCGTGGCCGGGCGCGTCGCCCAGGCCCGCGACCGTGCGGCCCGTCGGCTCGCCGGTACTCCCTGGCGGCTCAACGCCGAGGTGCCCGGTTCGGAGCTGCGGCGCTCCTACGCGCCGGGCCCCGGGGCTCTTGCTCCGCTGGAACGCGCCATGGAACTCGGCGAGATCAGCGCGCGAGGCGTCGACAAGGTGGTGCGGGTGTCCTGGACGCTGGCCGACCTCGCCGGCCGGGACCAGCCGACCATCGACGAATGCGGTTACGCCCTAGGCCTGTGGCTGGGGGTGGTCAAGTGATCACGGCCCTCGACCAGCAGCGCGTCGCGCGAGCCGTTCTCACCTGTCTGGCCGAGCCGGGCGATCCGGTGCTCGCCGCCCTGCTGGACGTCAGCGACCCGGCCGGTATCGTCGCCGCGGTAGCCGCCGGGCGCCCTCCGGCCTGGCCTCTGGGCCGCCTGGATGGAGGACAGGGCTATGCGGGACAGCGTGATGGGGCACCGCTCGATGCGGGACAGGCGGCCGTCCAGGCCGATGAGCGTGTCCGCCGGACCAGCCGTACGGCCGCCGCGAGGCTCGAGCATGCCTTCGGGACCTGGCGGAACCGGCTCTCTGGCGTCCCCTCCGAGATGGACCTGGCCAGATTTCACCGGGACGGCATCCGCCTGGTCTGCCCGGGCGAACCGGAATGGCCCACGCAGCTCGACACGCTAGGCGCGGCCCGCCCGTACGCGCTGTGGCTGCGCGGGGAAGCCGATCTGCGCTACTGCTGCCTTCGTTCGGTCTCGATCGTGGGAGCCCGCGCCGCCACGGCCTACGGAGCGCACGTCTGCACCGAGATGGCCGCCGCGCTGGGCGAGCGTGGCTGGACCGTCATATCGGGCGGCGCGTACGGCATCGACGGCTGCGCGCACCGTGGCGCCCTGGCCGCCGACGGTGTGACCGTCGCCGTGCTGGCCTGCGGGGTGGACCGGATCTATCCGCCCGGCCATCGGGACCTGCTGACCGGTGTCACCGCGCAGGGCGTGCTGCTCAGTGAGTGGCCGCCCGGGCGGACGCCGACCCGGCGGCGCTTCCTCATCCGGAATCGTGTGATCGGGGCGCTGTCCCGGGGCACCGTCGTGGTCGAGGCCGGGCTGCGCAGCGGCGCCCTGAACACCGCCCGCCACGCCCGGGACCTCGGCCGGCCCCTGATGGCCGTGCCGGGGCCCGTGACCTCCGACGTGTCGGCTGGCTGCCACAAAATCATCCGGGAGTGGGGAGCGGTCTGCGTGACCGGTGCCGCCGACGTCATAGAGATGCTCTCTCCCTTGGGCGAATCCGGCTCCCGTCCCCTGGGCGAAACTGGCCCCAACCCTCCCGTGCCCGGTGAACGGCCCGCTCCCGTCCAGGAGGCTCTGTGGCCCGCGGCGGCGGGCCACAGCGTTCCGCGGGCCCGTGACACGCTGGACACCCTCACCCGAAATGTCCTCGAGGCCATACCGGCCCGTGGTGCCGGGCCGGCCACGATCGCGGTCGCCGCAGGCCTTGGCGTGGACGCGGTGGTGCGGTCACTCGGCCTCCTCGCAGCCGGTGGCTACGTGGAGCGCTGCTCTCGCGGCTGGCGGATCCGCCCATCGCCCGGTTAGCGCCCGCCGGGCGGCCGGTTCAGCCGGCTTCGGCCTGGCAGTAGAGGGCGACGGCGACGGTGATGCCCGCGTCGCAGGGTTCTCCGGCGGACGGTGAGGAAGCCCCGTACCGCGTACGTGATCTCCGGCATGAGCCATCCTTGGCGCATCGTCAGCGCGTCCGCAAGTTAGTGGATCAGCTTCTGGTGCCGGGCAGTGCGACAGTGGTGCGTGGTGACAAACGGGTGCCGGGCGGCATATGAGCCGGTGCCGGGCGGCACGCGAGCCGGTGCCGGGCGGCACGCGAGCCGGTGCCGGGCGGCACGCGAGCCGGTGCCGGGCGGCACGCGAGGGAGCCCGGTACGACACGCGAGCTGATGCTAGGGAACACAGCCGCCTGGGAGAAGACTTGAGGGGTGCCCGGACCGGCGTGGATAGATGACGCGACGGCGGCGTTCGAACGTCACGTCGCCGCCGAGCGCGGTCTGTCGCCGCACACCGTCCGCGGGTACGTCAGCGATGTCCGCTCTCTGCTGGAGCACGCTGACCAGTGCGGCGCCGCCGGTCCCGGTGAGCTGAGCACGCCGGTGCTGCGCAGCTGGCTGGCCGTCCAGCATTCGGCGGGGGCGTCGCGCGCGACGCTCGCGCGGCGGAGGGCGGCGGCCCGCTCGTTCACCGCGTTCGCTCATCAGCGTGGCTGGCTGGCCAGTGACCCCGGGACCGGTCTCGGGACGCCGAAGGTGCACCGGGCGCTGCCCCATGTCCTGCGCCCGGCCGAGATCGCCGACGTCTTGGCGTCATCGGAAGCCGACATCGCGCAGCCGCCCCCGGGCCGCACCCCCGCGGAAGCCGCCGTCGCGCTGCGTGATTCGGCGGTGCTGGAGCTGCTGTACGCCACCGGCATCCGGGTCAGTGAGTTGTGCGGGCTTGATCGCGGGGCGCTGAACCTCGGACGGCGGACGGTTCGGGTGTTCGGCAAGGGCGGGAAGGAACGCACGGTGCCCGTGGGCATCCCGGCGGTCCGCGCGGTGAGCCTGTGGGAGCAGTCTGGCCGCCCGGTTATCGCGACCGCGGCCAGCGGGCAGGCGTTGTTCCTGGGCGTGCGGGGCGGCCGGATGGATCCCCGCACGGCCCGCCGCGTCGTGCATGAGCGGTTGCGCGCGGCGGGTGTCCGCGTCGGCACCGGGCCGCACGGCTTGCGGCACACCGCAGCGACGCATCTGCTGGAGGGCGGCGCCGACCTGCGGAGCGTCCAGGAAATACTCGGCCACTCCTCGCTGGCGACCACCCAGATCTACACGCACGTCTCCGTGGAGCGCCTCAAAGCCAGTTACCGCCAGGCTCATCCCCGTGCATAAGCCAGGGCCGCCAAGCTCAGGCGCCCGACGTGAAGTAGCGGTCCATAAACTCATTACGGAACTTCCCGGCCGGGTCGTACCGCCGCAGCAGGGTCGCGAAGTCCTCCCACCGCGGGTACAGGCCGCGCACCGTCTCCGGCGGCGTGCCGAACACCTTGCCCCAGTGCGGCCGGGCGGCGAAGGGGGCCAGCGCCTTCTCGATCGAGGACACGACGGGCGTGACGGCCGCGTCGTCCTGGATCCAGGTGAAGTGAAAGCCGACCGCGTCGCGCTCGAACGCCATGCTCATCCACAGGTCGTCGGCGGCGATCGTGCGGATCTCGCTGATCTGGAGAACCGGCGCGATGCGGTCGCCGATGCAGCCCAGCGCCTCGATGGCCGCAGCGCCGAACTCGCGGGGAACCAGGTATTCGGACTGGAGTTCCTTCCCGCTGCTGGGGGTGAAGGCCAGGCGGAAGTGCGGCAGCCGCTCGTGCCACGGCCCGGGCACGCCCAGCTGCTCGGTAGCGTTCTCGGCGGCCATACCGGGGACCGGGTGGCGCGGGCCGTCGGCCAGCCGGCCGCCCAGCCACGACGTCTGACCACCGCCCGCCGATCCTGACCCGCCCGATCCTGACCCGGCCGATCCTGACCCGCCCGATCCTGACCCGCCCGATCCTGAGCCCGCCGCCCCCGACTCTGCGGGCCCCGGGACCTCGGCGCACTGCTTCTGCCACACCCGGTTGCCGCAGCCGCCGCGCCAGTCGGTGAAGACGCTGACGCTGTAGCCGCTGGAGAAGATCTCCTCGAAGTGGGCCACCACCGCCGTAGCGGGGATTTCCTCGTAGACGAATTGCCTGACCTCGAACGCCGGGACGATCTCCAGCTCCATCGTCGTCACGATGCCGAGGCCGCCGAGCGCGGCTACCGCGCCCGTGAACTGCGCACTGCCGCGCTCCAGCCGGGCCAGCTCACCGTCGGCGGTGACCATCTCCAGTGCGATCACGGACGCGGCCAGGCTCTGGTTGGCGTCCCCGGAGCCGTGCGTTCCGGTGGCACACGCCCCGGCGACCGAAATATGCGGCAGGGATCCGAGATTGCGCAGCGCGAAACCGGTTCGGTCCAGCTGCTGGGCCAGCTCCCCATACCGCACCCCGCCCGCCACCTTGACGGTGGACCCGCCGGGGAGGATCTCGATCACGGGCGGCAGGCTGGACGTGGAGACGAGCACCCCGGCGGTGTCGGCGATCCGGTTGAACGAATGGCCGCTGCCGAGCGCGCGAACCTGGTCACCGCCGCGGACGATTTCCTGGAGTTCTGTGACGCTGGACGGCGCACGGAGGTCCTTGGCGCCGAACACCACATTGCGGGCCCAGTTGGCCGGCTGTCCGCTCATCACTCCCCCACGATCGTCTCCGCCCACCCCAGGGCCCGCCACCCACTCGGGGCCCGCCACCGGCCGCCGGAGATCGGCCTGGGCGATCACTGTGATCACCAGCCGGAATCAGCCACGCGGCGTGCGGCGTACCTGCCCGCAGTTAGTACATGAAGGAACATAACCCGCTGGCCCGGGCACCCCGCACGTAATCCGGCGGCAGGTTAGCTGAGAAGACACGTAGACTTGGGGAGGCTGTCAGACGAACGCGTGCGTAGCGCCCGTCCGGCGGACAAAAGTTCGCGCGCCCGCTAGCCATCCGGGAGCCCCGAGGTTCCCGCTGGTGCGCACTGCTCGGTCCGTGGGCCCGGTCAAGCCTGACCAGGCCCGCCGCAGGTGCGTACGGGTGCCAGGAAGCAAACCGAGTAGCGTCAGCGCCTTCGCGGCGTGGCGCGGGAGCGAAAGGACCTCCGGCATGGCTCCGGTCGTCACCATGAAGCAGCTCCTGGAGAGCGGCGTTCACTTCGGGCACCAGACTCGCCGCTGGAACCCGAAGATGAAGCGCTACATCTTCACCGAGCGCAACGGCATCTACATCATCGACCTCCAGCAGTCCCTCGACTACATCGACCGTGCATACGAATTCATCAAGGAGACGGTCGCCCACGGCGGCACGATCCTGTACGTCGGTACCAAGAAGCAGGCCCAGGAAGTCATCGCCGAGCAGGCGGGGCGGGTGGGGATGCCGTACGTCAACCAGCGGTGGCTGGGCGGCATGCTGACCAACTTCTCCACCGTCTTCAAGCGTCTCCAGCGGCTCAAGGAGCTCGAGGAGATCGATTTCGGCGACGTGTCAGGCTCCGGCATGACCAAGCGCGAGCTCCTGCACCTCCGTCGCGAGCGCGACAAGCTCGACCGCACCCTCGGCGGGATCCGGCACATGGCGCGGGTCCCGAGCGCGGTGTGGGTGGTCGACACCAAGAAGGAGCACATCGCCGTCAGCGAGGCCCGCAAGCTGGGTATCCCGGTGGTGGCCATCCTCGACACCAACTGCGACCCCGACGAGGTCAACTACCCGATTCCGGGGAATGACGACGCCATCCGCAGTGTTGCCCTGCTCACCAGGGTGGTCGCCGACGCCGTGGCCGACGGCCTGATCGCCCGGGCGGGTTCCGCCGAGGGCGAGGAGAAGCCGTCCGCCGACCGGCCCGGCGGCGAGGTCGGCAGCGAAGAGCCTCTGGCCGAGTGGGAGCGCGAGCTCGCGGAAAGCGGGACCGCGACCCAGCCTGGAGACGCGGCCGAGGGTGCCGCAGCCGAGGGTGCCGGAACGGAGGGTGCCGCAACGGAGGCGGCTCCCGCCGAGAGTGCCCCCGCCGGGAGCGACACAGCGGAGAGCGCCCCGGCCGGAGCCACCGCCGGGGCGGCCAGTCCGGCCCCCGCCGCCGAAGAGACCGCCAGCGCGGTCAACGGCACCCAGGCGGAGCAGGGCGAGCCGGTGAGCGCGGTCAGCTCGTCCGAGTCCGGCGAGAGCGCCGAATAGGCATCAGTACGGGAATCGGCGGGACCCGGCGGCGTCACGGCGCCGGGTCCGCCGCATGCCCGGCGCGGGTCACGTGCGGCGGCGGTTCTCACCGGCCCACCACGCCCGCGAGGCCGGGCGACGCAGACATGTGCACAGGATGAAAGTGAGACGAGGGACATGGCGAACTTCACCGCCGCCGAGGTAAAGCGTCTTCGTGACCAGACCGGCGCGGGGATGATGGACTGCAAGCGGGCTCTGGAAGAGGCCGACGGCAACATCGAGAACGCGGTTGAGATCCTGCGCCTGAAGGGCGCCAAGGACGTCACCAAGCGTGCCACCCGGACCGCCGCCAACGGCCTGGTGGCGGCCGAGGTGTCCGGCACCGACGCCGGCGTACTGATCGAGCTCAACTGCGAGACTGACTTCGTGGCCAAGACCGACCTTTTCCAGCGGGTCGCCGGCGAGATCGCGCGGGCGGCGCTGGCCAGCGGCGCGGCCGACCGGCTGGCCCTGCTGGGCACCGAGGTCCGTCCGGGTCAGACCGCTGAGCAGGTCATCGAGGAGGCCAGCGCCTCCCTGAAGGAGAAGCTGGAGCTGGGCCGGTTCGCCCGCTTCGAGGGCGGCTACGTGGCCAGCTACCTGCACCGCTCCGACGCGGCGCTGCCGCCGACCTTGGGCGTGCTCGTCCAGATCGACACCCCGGACGCCGAGGTGGCCAGGGACCTGGCGCAGCAGGTGGCGGCGATGCGGCCGCTGTACGCGACGCGCGATGAGGTCCCGGCGGACGTGGTGGAGAAGGAGCGGCGGATCGCGGAGCAGATCACCCGCGAGGAGGGTAAGCCCGCCCAGGCGATCCCCCGGATCGTGGACGGCCGGCTGAACTCCTTCTTCAAGGACGTCGTGCTCATCGAGCAGCCGTTCGTCAAGGAGCAGAAGAAGGCGATCAAGCAGGTTCTCGCCGAAAGTGGCGTGACCGTGCGCGGCTTCGCCCGCTTCCAGGTGGGGCAGGCCTGAGCAAGCGTAACCTGGCCGGCGGGCACTGCCCGCCGGCCAGCACGGCAGACCGAGCACGGCAGACCGAGCACGGCAGACCGAGCACGGCAGACGGGGCGGCGGATCAGAGGGAGGTCACTCGGTGCAGCAGCGGGATGGCATATGGAGCGGCAGAACGCCAGCAGAAGATGCGACCGCCGCGGCGGTCCGGGCGGCGTCCGCCGCCATCGGTGACCCAGCCCCGAAGGATCCCGGGGCCTTTTTTGTGCCCGCGGCGACCGCGAGCGTGGTCGCGGCGCACGGAGCGGCCGAGGCCTTGCATCCGCGCTGGAAACGGGTAGTGCTCAAGCTTTCCGGCGAGGCGTTCGCCGGTAACGAGCCGCTCGGCATCTCACCCGACGCCGTGGCGCACATTGCGACCGAGGTGGTGTCGGCGGTCAAAGAGGGCGTCGAGGTGGCCGCCGTCGTCGGCGGCGGGAACATGTTCCGGGGCGCGGCCCTGTCGGAGCGCGGCATCGACCGCGCCCGTGCCGACTACATGGGCATGCTCGGCACGGTGATCAACTGCCTGGCCCTGCAGGATGTGCTGGAGAAGATGGGCGTCGACACCCGCGTGCAGACCGCCATCACCATGGGCCAGGTCGCCGAGCCCTACATTCCGCGGAAGGCCATCCGGCACCTGGAGAAGGGCCGGGTCGTCATCTTCGGCGCCGGGCTCGGTGCGCCTTTCTTCTCGACCGACACCTGTGCCGCGCAGCGGGCACTGGAGATCGGCGCCGAGGCGGTGCTCAAGGGTACCGCCGTGGATGGCGTCTACGACGCTGACCCGCGGAAGAACCCCGCCGCCGTCCGCTTCGACCGGGTGGACTACGGTGAGGTGCTCGGCCGGGGTCTGAAGGTCATGGACGCCACCGCGGTGAGCCTCTGCATGGACAATGGCCTGCCGATCGTCGTGTTCGACCTGCTGGGTCAGGGCAACGTGGTGCGGGCCATCCGGGGGGAGAAGGTTGGCACGCTCGTGTGTGCCGTGGGCGCCTGACGCGCCCCGGCCGGCCTGCGGCCGCCACCGCGCGTGCCGTGCGGCAGGTACGCTCGCGCTTACCTGGATAACGTGAACTTCTAGAAGACCCTCGCCTGCACAGGAGCCGCAATGATCGACGACATACTCCTCGACGCAGAGGAGAAGATGCAGAAGGCGGTAGCGGTCGCCAAGGAGGAGTTCGGCGTGATCCGCACGGGCCGCGCGCATCCGGTTATGTTCAACAAACTCACGGCCGAGTATTACGGGACGCCCACGCCGCTGAACCAGCTCGCCTCGTTCCATTTGCCCGAGGCACGGATGGTCATCATCCAGCCGTACGACAAGTCTTCAATGGCCGCGATCGAGCGGTCCATCCGGGACAGCGACCTGGGCGTCAACCCCACCAACGACGGCGCCGTGATCCGGGTGGTCTTCCCCGAGCTGACCGAGGAACGCCGCCGGGAGTACATCAAGGTCGCCCGGCACAAGGCCGAGGAGAGCCGCGTGTCGATCAGGAACATCCGCCGGCACGGCAAGGACGCGATCGACAAGCTCGTCAAGAACGGTGAAGCGGGCGAGGACGAGGGCCGCCGCGCCGGCCACGAACTCGACGAGCTCACCAAGACCTACGTCGATCAGGTGGACGACCTGCTCAAGACCAAGGAATCCGAGCTTCTCGAGGTCTAGGTGGACGACGGCAACCAGCCGGACGCAGCTGCCGCGCATCCGGGAACGCCCACCCTGGCGGACACGCCCGCGGCAGCCGACCCGGAACGGGGGTCTGGACCCGCGCGGTCGGGGCGTAACCTCCCCGTTGCGGCCGGAGTGGGCGTGTTGCTCGGCGGTATTGTCATACTCACCCTGTTCACGGTAAAGGCGACCTTCCTTATCTTCATGGGGGCGGCCGGCGTTGTCGCGCTGTGGGAATTGGCCCGTTCGCTCGGCTCCCGCGGCATTCACGCGCCGTTCCTCCCGGTTGCCGCGGGCGGCACCGCGATGTGGGTCTGCGAATACTGGTGGAGTGACCGCGCCGTCCTCGCGTCGCTTGTCCTCACCGTGGTGGTGATTCTCGCCTGGCGCCTTCCCGCCGGGACGGACGGTTATCTCCGGGACGTCATGGCCGGCGTATTCGTGCTCGCCTATGTGCCGCTGCTGGCGGTGTTCATCGTGGCCATGCTGGCCCCGGCGGACGGTGCACGAAGGGTTGTGCTCTTCGTGATCCTCACCGTCTGCAGCGACATCGGTGGCTATTTCGCCGGCAGCCTGCTGGGCCGGCATCCGATGGCCCGCACCATCAGCCCGAGCAAGACCTGGGAAGGACTGGCCGGCTCCGTTCTGCTCTGCCTCGTGGCGGGCGCCGTCCTGCTCCCCCTGCTGCTGCACGGGCACGTCTGGCAGGGCATCCTGATCGGTGCCGGGGCCGCCGCCGCCGCCATCCTGGGCGACCTGGCCGAGTCCGCGATCAAGCGGGACCTGCACATCAAGGACATGGGCTCGGTGCTGCCGGGCCACGGCGGCGTCCTGGACCGGATCGACTCCCTCCTGGTGGCCGCGCCGGTGACCTGGCTCCTGATGGCGGTCTTCGTAACCGCCCACTCTTAGTCACCGGTCGGCGTGCGCCCGCGCGGCCACCGGCTCGACCGAGCCGGGAGGGCAAGCCGGGCGCCCGGCCCTATGACCAGTGCCCCCGGCCTTACTCGCTGACGACCCAGCTCCGGTCCTGCCCGGCGAGCCGGGAGATCAGGCTCGCCGATCCCTGCTCCTTGGCGATCAGCCGTTCTTCCTCCGAGATCGGCAGCACCCACAGCCAGCGCACCGGGTCCCCGCCGAAGGAGAAACCGGACAGGTCCGGAGCGGTCGGCCCGGGCAGCGCGGCCGGATCATCAAGCAGCAGCACGGCCTCGTAGCCGCCGCCGAGGGGGAACGTGGCGGGTTCGCCGTACCACCGGACGCTGTGCCCGGGACCGAACCAGGTGACCGCGCGCCACGGGTACGGCGCGAGCCACAGGAAGACCCGCGCCGCCAGGGCGGGCGGCAGGGTCGTCGCCATCGCGAGCTCGATCCGGGCGTACGACCCGGGATCCTTGACGAGCCGCTCCACCACGGGCATCCGCTGGCAGCTCATCCCGACCGTGGACAGCACGGTATACGGGCGCTTCCCGTCCGCCGCCCGTTCGGAGATGCCCGCCAGCGGCTGCTTGCCCATCGACGCGTCCCAGTAATGCCCACCGGGGCCGAGCCGCTCCAGATGCCCGAGCACTCCCTGCTGGAAAACGCCCCACGACCGCTCGTCACTCCGCCACTGCCAGTAGGCCCGGGCCCGGTCGACCCGTGGGCCCAGTCCTTCCATGGCGTCGTCCAGAGACCAGCCGAACGGGGTCTGGCCGAGGATGTCCCGGCTGTACCCGGGCATTCCGCGCCGGGCGTCGGACCAGCCGGGGATGGCCGCGAGCAGCTTCCCGTTCTCCATGACGGCCGCGCCGTCGCCCTCCTCGAACCACAGCGGCTCGAGCGTGCCGGGCTCGATCGGCGGTCGTCCCTCGGGCAGTTTCGTGTGCCCGGACGGCATGATGGGCGCCTGCCCGGCCTCGATCCGGCTGGGGTCCGGGCTGGCCGGGGCGGGCACGTGATTGGCAACCCAGGTCGCCGCCACGGTCGACGTTTCGTCGTGCAGGTAGGCGGCGGTTGTCACCCCGTCGAACTCGACCGTGAGCCGGCGGCTCTCATACGGGTTCACGCTTTCCAGCAGCATCCTCGGCTGCTGCGACTCCGTGGATACCCGGTGCAACGTCGGCATACTTAAAATTTACGCTAACCGCATCGGACTCCTGCGCCTCCGAAGCGTCGCCGCCGGGCTCCGGCCAGCGCTTATGCTGGGATTTCGCCGCCCTTTTCGCCGAACGGAAGCATTGTGTCCCCTCGTCGTCCCCGCACATCGCCCGCCGTGGTCCCGGCATCCGCCCTCGCGGCCGACCTGCCGCCGGGGCTTACGGCCGGGCGCAACGGGTCGCAAGGCCCGCCGGGCCCGCCGGGCCGGGCAAAACCGCCCCGTCACCTTGCCGACCTGGGGCTGCCCGAACGCCGTGCGGCCGTGGCCGAGCTGGGGGAGCGCCCGTTCCGCGCCGATCAGCTGTCCCGGCAGTATTTCGCGCGGCTGGCCGAGGACCCGGCCCAGATGACGGACCTGCCGCAATCGGTCCGTCAGGAACTGGCGGACGCCCTGCTGCCGCGCCTGCTGACCGCCGAACTCGAGCTGGCCTGCGACGACGGCACGACACGCAAGGCCCTGTGGCGGACCTTCGACGGCGCCTACGTCGAGTCGGTGCTGATGCGCTACCCGGGTCGCGTCACCATGTGCGTCTCCTCCCAGGCGGGCTGCGGGATGGCCTGCCCGTTCTGTGCCACGGGGCAGGCCGGCCTGACCCGTAACCTGTCGACCGCCGAGATCGTGGAGCAGGTCGTGGCCGGGGCGCGTGCGCTGGCCCGGGGGCAGGTCCCGGGCGGCCCGGGACGGGTCTCCAACGTGGTCTTCATGGGCATGGGCGAGCCGTTGGCCAACTACCGCAGCGTCGTGCAGGCGGTGCGCCGTCTGACCGAGCCGTCCCCGGCGGGCCTGGGTATCTCGGCGCGCGGCGTCACCGTGTCCACCGTGGGCCTGGTCCCGGCGGTCGGCCGGCTGGCGGCCGAGGGCCTGCCGGTGACGCTGGCCGTATCGCTGCACGCCCCCGACGACGAGGCCCGGGACGAGCTGGTCCCGGTCAACCGGCGCTGGAAGGTGGCCGAGGTGCTGGACGCGGCGTGGCGCTACGCCGACGTCACCGGCCGCCGCGTCTCGATCGAGTACGCGCTGATCCGCGACGTCAACGACCAGGCCTGGCGCGCGGACCTGCTCGGCGGCCTGCTGGCGGGCCGCCTCGCGCACGTCAACCTGATCCCGCTCAACCCCACGCCCGGATCGCGGTGGACCGCCTCGCGGCCCGCGGCGCAGGACGAGTTCGTGGCCCGGCTGGAAGCCCACGGCGTGCCGGTTACGGTCCGGGACACCCGCGGCCGGGAAATCGACGGCGCCTGCGGGCAGCTCGCAGCTGCTGGCCCGGGGGGGCGACCCCCCGGAACCCCCCGCGACGGCGCGCTTCCCCAGGCCTAGGACTCGGTGTACGTTCGTTCGGCGGCTGGTTCTTGATCTTGGGAGGCGCACTGGTGTCCGGCGTGTCGTGGTGGGGCGCCCTGGGCCGCAGCCGGCGTTCGCTGGGGCAGCGCGCCGTGCACTGCGCCTGGCAGGCCGTCCAGCGCGCCGGGGCGGTCACCGCGGATACCCCGGCCGGGAGCCGGTTCGCGGCGTTCGGGCCGGGCTCGGTCCTCGTTTTCCCGTCCGGCGCCATCTTCGGCGAGCCGTGGATCGAGGTGGGCGCGGACACGGTTATCGGCCAGCACGTTTCGATATCCGCGGGCACCGTGCCGGGCCAGGAACTCGGGCCGGTCCCGCTGCTGCGGATCGGTGATCGCTGCGTGATCGGCCGTGGCACGCACATCGTCGCGCACGAGTCGATTGTGATCGGCGACGACGTCTTCGCCGGGCCGTACGTCTACATCACCGACCAGAACCACGGGTACGCCGACCCTGACGCCCCGATCGGGCGGCAGTGGCCATCCAACGCGCCGGTGTCGGTCGGCACCGGTACCTGGCTCGGCGCCGGGGCGATCATCCTGCCCGGCACGGCCATCGGGCGGAACGTCGTGGTCGCGGCCGGCTCGGTGGTCCGGGGACACGTCCCGGACCGCTGCGTGGTGGCCGGGGTCCCGGCCAAGATCATCCGTGCCTATGTCGCGGGCGACGGGTGGCTGCCCATGCGGGCCGGCGGCCGCGACCCGGAGCCGCTCGCCGAGCCGGGACCGCTGCCCGAGCCGGGACCACTGGCTGGCCCAGAGCCGATGACCGGTACCGGGCCGATGACCGGTGCGGGGCCGCTGGCCGGCCAGCGGTCGCTAACCGACGCGGAGCGCGTCGAGGGCGTCCCGGAGCCGCCCCACCCGGTGTTCTAGCTGGGCGGCGCAGTCGGCGAGCACGTGGTCCGAGTTGATCGCTGGCTGTGCCGACAGCACGCCCACCAGGTCCTCCACCGCCGCCAGGCGCCCCGACAGCTCCAGCAACAGCGGCTGCGCGCCGTCCGTGTCCGCCGCGTCGCTGTCCGGGCCGTCCGGCCCGGCGGACTCCGCGAGGTCGCCCACCTCCGCGGTCGCGGCCGCCGGATCGGCGGATTCCGGCGCGCTGCTGAGGGCCGGGATGGCCCGCCGGGCCGCTCCCCTGGCCGGGTTGTTGCCCGGGTCCTTGCCCGCGTCCTTGTCCGCGTCCTTGTCCGCGTTCTTGTCCGCGTTCTTGTCCAGCTGGCTCCGCAGCAGCTCGGCCTGTTCCCGCAACTGCCGGTTCTTGACGTACAGCTCGACGAAGACCGAGACCTTCGCGCGCAGGACCCACGGGTCGAACGGCTTGGAAATGTAGTCCACCGCGCCGGCCGCGTACCCGCGGAACGCGTGGTCCGGCTCGGAGCTGGCCGCCGTGAGGTAGATGATCGGGACGTCACGGGTCTTCGGGCGCCGCTTGATGTGCGCGGCGGTCTCGAAGCCGTCCATGCCGGGCATGACCACGTCCAGCAGGATGACCGCGAACTCGTCGACCAGCAGCGCCTTGAGCGCTTCCTCACCGGAGCGGACCGGCACGAGGACCTGGTTGAGGGAGGACAGGATCGCCTCCAGGGCGACAAGGTTCTCCGAACGGTCGTCGACGAGCAGGATCCGTGCCTTGTTCGTCACCTCAGGATCTCCTTCGGCCGGCTCATCGTGAGGCCGCCCGTTCCAGGCAGGTTCGCATGACGGCCAGCAGATGCCCCGTGTTCACGGGCTTGGTGATGTAGTCGGTGGCGCCGGACGCGATGGCCTTCTCCCGGTCGCCCTTCATGGCTTTGGCGGTCACCGCGACGATCGGCAGGTCGGCGAACTGCGGCATGTTCCGTATCGCCTCGGTGGTCGCGTATCCGTCCAGCTCAGGCATCATGATGTCCATCAGGACGAGCCGGACGTCCTCGTTGCGCTCGAGCGCCTCGATGCCTTCGCGGCCGTTCTCGGCATAGAGCACCTCCGCCCCGTACCGCTCGAACACGCTGGTCAGTGCGAACACGTTCCGCACGTCATCGTCGACAATCAGTATCTTCGCACTGTACAGCGGGTCGTGCGGGTCAGGTGCCGCGGACAGAGCGGACCCGGCGTTCGCGGCCGTCCCGGATTCGCCCGGCCGGCCGGCCGCCCGCGACCCCATGGACCCGCCCGCGTAGCCCTGCGCCTGCCCGCCCCGGCCGGACCCGTTCAGGCCGTCGAGGTGCCCCGCGAGACCCGCGGGCTGGTCCGCTCCGGAGCTCAGGACCTGACCCTGAATCCGCAGTGGCCCGGTGCCCGAGCCGGCCCGCAGGGATCGTGCGGGCAGGTACAGCGTGAAGGTGCTGCCGTGGCCGAGCCGGCTCGTCGCCTTGATCTGCCCGCCCAGCAGGCGCGCGATGTCCTTGCTGATCGACAGGCCCAGCCCGGTCCCGCCGTATCGGCGGCTGGTGGTCCCGTCGGCCTGCTGGAACGCCTCGAATATAAGGTGCTGCTTCTCCTCGGAGATCCCGATGCCGGTGTCGGAGACCGAGAACGCGATCACCTCGGGCTCGTCCCGCAGCGGCCCGGTGAAGGTGACGTCCTCGGCCGGGGCGACCCGCAGCCGGACGCCGCCCTGAGCCGTGAACTTCACCGCGTTGGACAGCAGGTTGCGCAGCACCTGCTGGAGGCGCTGCTCGTCGGAGTAGATCATCTGCGGCAGGCTGGCCGCCGTGTCGACCTCGAAGGTGAGGCCCTTCTCGGCGGCCATGGGGCGAAAGGTGGCGTCGAGGTACTCCACCAGGCCGTCCAGCGGGATCTCTGACGGGTGCACGTCCATCTTGCCCGCCTCGACCTTGGACAGGTCGAGGATGTCGTTGATCAGCCGCAGCAGGTCCGAGCCCGCATCGTGGATGGTCATCGCGAATTCGACTTGCTTGGACGACAGGTTGCCGTCCGGGTTCTCGGCCAGCAGCTTGGCCAGCACCAGGAGGCTGTTCAGCGGGGTGCGCAGCTCGTGCGACATGTTGGCCAGGAATTCCGACTTGTACCGCGACGATGTGGCGAGCTGCTGGGCGCGCTCCTCCAGCGTCCGCCGGGCCTGCTCGATCTGGAAGTTCTGCACCTCGATGGCACGGTTCTGCTTGGCCATCAGGGTCGCCTTATCCTCCAGTTCCGCGTTGGAGTTGCGCAGCTCGGCCTGCTGGCGCTGGAGTTCGTCGGTCCGTTCCTGAAGTTGCGTCGCGAGCCGCTGCGACTCGGTCAGCAGCGATTCGGTGCGGGAGTTCGCCATGATCGTGTTGATCGTGACGCCGATCGTCGGCACGAACTGGTCGAAGAAGGCGAGGTGCACGTCGCTGAACTGGTGCAGCGAGGCCAGTTCTAGCACGCCGAGCACCTGGTCCTCGAACAGGATCGGCAGCATGACCACGCTGACCGGCGAGGCGGCCCCGAGGCCGGAGCCGACGGACAGGTAGCCGGTCGGCACGTTCTTGATCAGGATGCGCTTGCGCTCCAGCGCGGCCTGGCCGGCCAGGCTCTCGCCCAGTACGAACCGGCTCATTCCGCCGCGCTGGAAGCCGTAGGCGGCGATCCGGCGGAACTCCATTTCCGTTGCGATCTCGGGCTCGGTGTCGGCGCCCCGGCCGGTGCCGTTCGCTGTCGCGCGGGCGTCCCTTCCGCCGGGCCCCTGGCTCCCGTCCGGCCGCTGCATTCCCTCCGGGGGGTGGCCGGCCGCGCCGTTCACCACGGCGGCTTCCGGGCCGGTGCCGTTACGGCCGGGGCCATAGCTGGCCGTACCGTTAGCGGCGCCGCCGCTCGTGATCTCGCCCTGAGGGGCGGCCGGGAGCGCCCGCCGCGGCAGCTCGGAACCGGGCGGTGTGGCCAGATAGAAGGCGCCGTATTGCGCGGAGGCGAGCGGGGTCAATTCGCTCATGATCAGCCGGGCGACCTCCAGCAGATCCCGGTGTCCCTGCATCAGGCCGGAGATGCGCGCCAGGTTGGTGTTCAGCCAGTCCTGCTCGCGGTTGGCGTGCGTGGTCTCCCGCAGGTTGGCCACCATCAGGTTGATGTTGTCCTTGAGCTCGGCGACCTCGCCGCGCGCGTCGACGGCGATGGACTGGGTGAGGTCGCCCTCGGCGACCGCACTCGCCACCCCCGCGATAGCTCGCACCTGGGTAGTGAGGTTACTGGCCAGGCCGTTCACGCTCTCGGTCAGCCGCTTCCAGGTACCGGACACGCCTTCGACCTCGGCCTGCCCGCCGAGGCGGCCTTCGGTGCCGACCTCGCGGGCCACCCGGGTGACCTCGTCGGCGAAGGCGGACAGCTGGCCCACCATGGTGTTGAACGTCTGCTTGAGCTGAAGGATCTCCCCGCGCGCGTCCACGTCGATCTTCTTGCTCAGGTCGCCTTGCGCTACCGCGGTCGTGACCTGGGCGATGTTCCGCACCTGAGCGGTCAGGTTGTTCGCCATCGAGTTCACGTTCTCGGTGAGGTCTTTCCAGATCCCCGAGACCCCGCGGACGTGGGCCTGCCCGCCGAGGCGGCCTTCGGTGCCGACTTCGCGGGCCACCCGGGTGACCTCGTCGGCGAAGGCGGACAGCTGGCGCACCATGGTGTTGAACGTCTGCTTGAGCTGGAGCACCTCGCCCTGCGCGTCGACGGTGATCTCCTGGCTCAGGTCACCTTCCGCGACCGCCGTCGCGACCTGGGAGATGTTCCGGACCTGCATGGTGAGGTTGGTGGCCATGCCGTTGACGGAGACGGTCAGGTCTTCCCATACGCCCGAGACCCCGCGGACGTGGGCCTGCCCGCCGAGGCGGCCTTCGGTGCCGACCTCGCGGGCCACCCGGGTGACCTCGTCGGCGAAGGCGGACAGCTGGTCGACCATGGTGTTGAAGGTCTGCTTGAGCTGGAGCATCTCGCCCTGGGCGTCCACCGTCACCTTGCGGGTGAGGTCGCCGCGCGCCACGGCCGTGGTGACCATGGCGATGTCCCGGACCTGCTCGGCCTTCTGCGCCACCTCGGAGGTGAGGGAGGAGAGCTGCGCGGCTACCTCATCGATCATCGACCCGACGTCCGCGAGCATGGCGCTGTCGCCGCCGTCGCTGAACCGCCGGGGGCGGGTGCGGAAGTCACCGTTGGCCAGCGCGGCCAGCGCGTCACGGATGGGCTCAAGGTCGGCGTCGGTATACCTGGCCTCTGTGGGTGAGCTGGGCGCGGGGTGAGGCATGGTGCTCCCTCCAGGCATTCGCGCAGCGGGTGGCGTCGGCGTCCTTTATGGCCGTACTCCCATCCTCGCCAAGCCGGCCTACCGTTCTCTAGTAAGTTCTTTAGGATGGCCCGATAGAAGGTATTGATCTCACGAGTCTGTCACGATGGAGTGAATGGCTCAGCGCTAACCGCGATTAATCGCACGCCAGTCAGTGAGGACCGAGGGCACGTGAGGGGACGAAGCGACCTCGTCGCGTCCGCGGCATACCAGCCCGAGCCGGCGGCCGCCGCGGCCGCCCGCCGTTTCGTTCGCCAGAGCCTGCAGTCCTGGGACATCGGGGCCCGGACCTGGGACCCTGACAGGCTAGTCGATGACGCCGTTCTCCTCACTAGCGAGCTGGTCACGAACGCGGTGGTGCACGCGGGGACCTCGTTCGACGTCACCTGCCGGCTGACCGCCGGCGAGCTCGAGGTGGCGGTCCGCGACCGCCATCCGGCCCGGACGCTGCCCGACATTCCCACGGCGGCGAGCATCTTGGCGGAACGCGGCCGGGGCCTGCTACTGCCTTCGGTCCTGGCCTCGTCGTGGGGCGTCACCTACGCGAGGACCGCCAAGGCCGTCTGGTTCCGGCTGAGCCTGGCGCGCGACCGTGACCACGAGGCGTCCGATGGGGCAGCCAGCCCGCCGTCGGCCAGGACCGCCGCGGGCGGCGCGAACGACGCCTGGGCCGGGGAAGCCTGGACGGAGGAAGCCCGGCCGAACCGGATCAGTGCGGCCGGGACGGGGCGCGGCTCAGCCGGGACGACGGCCGCTGGTGCGGCTGCGGGGGCGGACAGTTCCGGTGCCCGACCTCAGGCCTCCGCGTCGCCCGCCTCCGCGTCGCCCGGGACCCCGCCGTCCGGGGCTGCGATACCGGTGACGCCGGAGACCGCGCCCGTGGAGACGGTGACCACCGAGACCGTACCCACGGAGACCGTGACCACCGAGACCGTGCCGGCCGCGGCCGGAACCGCGCACGGCACCATGCACGCCGGGCCCGCGGGACGGGACGGAACCGCTGACCGGTTGGCCGGCGCAACCGGCGACGACGCCGCATCAGCCCTGCGGCCGGATCTCGGCACGCTCAGCTATGACGAACTGCTCCGGCACACCGTGGAGACCGCCCGGGATGTCGTCACGGCCGACGCCGCCTACGCTCTCGTCGCGGACGAGGACGGCGAGCTACGGGTGCGGGCAGCCGCCGGCGTCGGAGTCTCCGAGTCCCTGTTCGCGCCGTCGGTGCCCGTGGTGTTCGCCGACGGCGCCACGGCGAAGTCACTGGTGACCGTGCCGTTCCTCGTCGACGGGCGGGTGACGGGGGTGCTGGGGGCCGCCGCCACCGCACCCGACCGGTTCGACGGCAGCGATGCCGCGAAGCTGCAGCGCGTCGCCGACCGGGTGGCCATGTCGCTGGAGCGGGCGCGGCTCAGTGAGCTCGAGCGCAGGCGGCGCGGCCGGATCGGTTTTCTCGCCGAGGCCAGCGAGTTGCTGGCCAGCACGCTGGATCAGGAGAAGACCATCTCGCTGATCGCCCAGCTCATCGTCCCGCGCCTGGCGTCATGGTGTGCGGTGCTGCTGGCCGACGACACCGGTTCCCTGCATCCCGCCTACGTATGGCACGCCGACGAGTCACTCATCGACCCGCTGGCCGGCCTGCTCGCCATCGCCGGGCCGCCCGAGGCCGATGAAGCCGGCCAGAGCTGGTCACTGGCCATGGACGCGGGCCCGGACCTCACCGACGAGGCGGTCGTCCTGGCGTCCGACGCCGCCTGGTGCTTCCCGCTCGCGGCGCGCGGGCGCAGCCTCGGCGTGGTCGTGATCGGCCGTCCCCGCGGTGACCGGCCGCCGCGGGAAGCGCTCGAGCTGACCGAGGACCTTGCCCGCCGCGCGGCCCTCGCTCTCGACAACGCACGGCTCTATGAGCAGCAGCAGCTGACCAGTCAGGCGTTGCAGCGCAGCCTTCTGCCGCCGGAGCTGCCCCGGATCCCCCGCGTGGACCTCGCGGTGGCGCACGAGGTCGCGGGAGAGGGCAACGAGGTCGGCGGCGACTTCTACGACGTGTTTCCGGCCGGTGAGAACCGGTGGCGGTTCGCGATCGGTGACGTCTGTGGCACCGGGCCGGAAGCGGCCGCCGTCACTGGCCTGGCCCGGCACGCGCTGCGGATCCTCGCCCGGGAAGGCCACGACGTCGCCGACGTCGTCGGCCGGCTGAACCAGCTCATCCTGGAAGAGGGCCCGCGAGCCCGGTTCATCACCCTGCTGCACGGCGAGCTCACCGTCCTCGCCGAATCCTCCCGGCACCCGGAGCAGGGCGGAGTACCCGCCGCCCAGGGGGAGGAGGGGACCGGGGCCGCCGTCCGGCTCCGGCTGGTCTCGGCCGGGCATCCGCTCCCGCTCCTGCTCCGCGTCTGCCCCCCGGCCCCTCCTTCGCCCCGGGCTCGTCCCGCCCCGGGGCCGGCCTCGGCGGGTCCCACCCCTGCTCCGGCCCGGGCGCTTCCGCAGCCGGCCGCGCAGCCGCAGCCTCTGCTCGGTGTCATAGGCGATCTGACCTTCACGCCCCAGACCGTTTACCTCTACCCCGGCGACCTGCTGCTGTCGGTGACCGACGGCATCACCGAACGCAAGGACGCCGTCGGCCGGCTCCTGGACGACGATGACGGCCTGGCCCGGGTGCTGGCGCGCTGCGGCGGCCTGAACGCGGGAGCCGTCGCGGCCCGGATCCAGCGCGCGGCCGAGGACTTCGGGGCCGGCCCGCGCACCGACGACATGGCGCTCCTCGTCCTCCGCGCCCTCTGACGCCCGCCGCTGGCGGAGCAGCCGCGGCGCACCGGAAGCATCGCCCCGGATAGGCGAGAATAAGAGCATGGCACGAGGACCGATCGCGGGCAGGTACGCCCGGAGCCAGGCCGCCCTGATGGCCGCCTTCGTCATGCTGGCCGGGGCGGTCGTGGCCTTCGCGGCCAAGGCGCAAGCCATCGCCCTGGTTTTCCTGGTCCTCATGCTGGCCTGTGCCATGGTCAGCTGCGTCTTCGCGGTGATGTTCCGCAATCGCGCTGTCGCGGCGGCCCGGGCCGCCCGGCGGCAGGCGCAGCAGAAGGCGCCGCCGACCCGGCGGTAGCAATCGCGCGCGACGCTCCCGCCGGCGCGGCGCGGCGCCGCACCGCGCCCGCCGGCCGTACCGGAGCGGCGGAGCCGGCACTGTCCGGCCCGGGCGTACGCCCGGCCGGCCCGGCATCCTGATGGAAGGTGCCGTCCACGTAGTCGGGAATGTGAACGTCTGCGAGCGGGTCCGGAGGGCTGCCCCGGCGCCGGCCCTTGCGGGCCTGCCGGGCGAGCCTGACCCGCAGCCTGGCCTGTGCTTCGCCCTGCCGGTCCGCCATCTGCGCAACGGCGATCGCACGGATCATTTCCGGGTGCATGGTTTCCCCTTCGGCTGGGGCGACCTGGCCATCGCCCGCACATTCAGGTTCGCCGTAAGGCCCCTCCCGCCGCATCGGGCGAATTCCTTATCTCTGAGCCGCAGCCCGATCTCTGAGCCGCAGCCCGATCTCTGAGCCGCAGCCCGATCTCTGAGCCGCAGCCCGATCTCTGAGCCGCAGCCCGCCTAGGGCGGATGGGCTGAGGCGCGGACGGCCGCTAAGGCCCCGCGGGTGCCCGGCGACCCTCCGTAGGCCCTCATCGAGCAGGAATGCCACCGGGGATCTGGGTGTTCCGTTAGCAGTAGGCAGCGGGACCAGCGCATTCCCGCCGTGCGGCGCGTACCACTCCCGCGCCGGCCGGGGCCGCATAGACTAGCCAGGCCGCCGCATCGCGCGGTGCCTCCCCGCACAGAACCGAGCGAGATTCCCGCATGCCCACACGTAATGTCCAGGCCGGCCCGGCCGTCGGCGAGTCGCAGACCCGCGCGACCCGCGACGAGATCAGGAACGTCGCGATCGTCGCGCATGTCGACCACGGCAAGACCACGCTGGTGGACGCCATGCTGTGGCAGTCCGGTGCGTTCCGCGCCGGATCGCACGTCGCCGACCGGGTGATGGATTCCGGCGACCTGGAGCGGGAGAAGGGCATCACGATCCTGGCCAAGAACACCGCGGTACATCACGACGGGCTCGTCATCAACATCGTCGACACACCCGGGCACGCGGACTTTGGCGGTGAGGTCGAGCGCGGCCTGTCCATGGTGGACGGCGTGGTGCTGCTGGTGGACGCGAGTGAGGGGCCGCTGCCGCAGACCAGGTTCGTGCTCCGCAAGACGCTGGAGGCCAGGCTTCCCGTCATCCTCGTGATCAACAAGGTGGACCGGCCCGACGCCCGGATCGCGGAGGTCGTGGACGCCTGCTACGAGCTGTTCATCGACCTCGACGCGACCGAGGAGCAGATCGAGTTCCCCATCGTCTACGCGTCCGCCCGCGCCGGGCGCGCGTCCCTCGAGCGGCCGGCCAACGGCGAACTGCCGGTCTCCCCGGACCTGGAGCCGCTGTTCCATGTGCTCCGCGAGACCGTGCCGGCGCCGTCGTACGACCCGGACGCGCCCCTGCAGGCGCACGTCACGAACCTGGATGCGTCGTCCTACCTGGGCCGGATCGCGCTCTGCCGCATCTACAACGGCACGATGTCGCGCGGCCAGCAGGCCGTGCTGTCCCGCCGGGACGGTTCCCTGCAGCGGGTGAAGATCTCCGAGCTGTTCCTGACCGAGGCGCTGGACCGTGTACCGGCCAATTCCGCCGGCCCGGGGGACATTGTCGCGATCGCCGGGATACCGGACATCATGATCGGCGAGACGATCGCCGACGTGGACGACCCGCGCCCGCTGCCGCTCATCACCGTGGACGAGCCCGCGATCTCCATGACGATCGGCGTGAACACCTCGCCGCTGGCCGGTCGCGAAAAGGGCACGAAGGTGACCGCGCGGCTGGTCAAGGACCGCCTCGACCGGGAACTGGTCGGCAACGTGTCGCTGCGGGTGCTGCCCACCGAGCGGCCGGACACCTGGGAGGTGCAGGGCCGCGGCGAGCTGGCCCTGGCCGTCCTGGTGGAGACCATGCGGCGCGAAGGTTACGAGCTGACCGTCGGCCGTCCTCAGGTGGTCACCCGCGAGGTGGACGGCAAGGTCCACGAGCCGGTGGAGCGGCTCGCCGTCGACGTGCCGGAGGACTACCTCGGGGCTGTGACCTCCCTGCTCGCGGTGCGCAAGGGCCGGATGGAGAGCATGACCAACCACGGCACCGGGTGGGTGCGCCTCGACTTCGTGGTGCCCTCCCGCGGCCTGATCGGCTTCCGCACGCAGTTCCTGTCCGACACCCGGGGGACCGGCATCGCGCACCACGTGTTCGAGGGGTATGAGCCCTGGTCCGGGGATCTGCGTACGCGCCCGTCCGGGTCGCTGGTCGCTGACCGCTCCGGGAACGCCGCCGCGTACGCGATGTTCAGCCTGCAGGAGCGCGGTTCGCTGTTCGTCTCGCCCGGCACCGAGGTGTACGAAGGCATGATCGTCGGCGAGAACTCACGGTCCGACGAAATGGACGTCAACATCTGCCGGGAGCGCAAGGTGACCAACGTCCGCCAGTCCACCGGTGAGGAACTGGAGCGACTGGTGCCGCCGCGGCTGCTCAGCCTGGAACAGGCGCTCGAGTTCTGTGCCGACGACGAGTGCGTCGAGGTTTCCCCGTCCGCCGTCCGGCTGCGCAAGGCCGTCCTGGACGGCAAGGAGCGCGGCCGCATGCGCGCGCGCAAGTCCCGCGGCGCCCAGGAAGGCTGACCGCTCGCTGGATCGCAGGGCCCGTCTCCGTCGGGGTTGCCACCGTGGCCCGAGGTGAAGGAGAACGTGCCGTGCCGACTGACGGGGACGCGCCGCGCCGGCGCCGGTTGCTGGGCAAGGGCCGGATGGAAGCATTCAGCGACGGCGTGTTCGGATTCGCCGCGACGCTGCTGGTGGCCGACCTCGCGCTCGGGCACGGCTCATCCGCGCTGCAGCAGGTGCTTCATGCTTGGCCCGCCTACGTGGCGTACATCATCAGCTTCCTGACGATCGGCGGTGCGTGGCTCGCCCACACCGGACTGACCGACCGGCTCGCGCGGCCCGATTCGATCTTCCTGCGGCTCAACTTGCTCGTCCTGCTCGTGGTGGTGTTCCTGCCGTTCCCGACCCGGCTCGTCGCCGGCGCCCTGCGTAACACCAGCGGCGAACGGGTGTTTGTCACCCTGTACGGGCTCACGCTCCTGGCCATCCGCATCATGGGGGCCGCCCTGGGCGCGTACGCGCGGCGTGAGCGCCTCTTTTCGCCGCAGCCAGACGGTGAGGAGCTGCACAGCGACCGGCGGAAACTTCTGCCCGTCGTGATCGGGTATG